>BNJS01003611.1_pt1:0-212500 | contig 1093172 bp, 975 predicted proteins | sample 8540461 | NCBI WGS metagenome assembly BNJS01 (sample SAMD00202454, study PRJDB9452) | human saliva metagenome | isolation source: human saliva | place: Japan
TTGCTTCATCATGAAGTGACGGCTTTCTTTTATATAACAAGCTAAAAGAAGAAACGAACTATATACGAGAGTAGTATCTAATGATTTACAGAAAACTAATTAACGATTTACAACCCTAACAGCAAGTTATAAACTTCATCAAGCGACACTCTTTTGTAATAAAAACTTCATGCCTACAATTTTTAGTAGATGCTTAATCGGAGTTGAATTAACGCCTAATTGGCTTCTAAAAGATGCCCTTTTGAACCCTTACTAACGCCCTTTTTGCACCCTTACTAAGCACCTATTGAAAAGCAGTCTTACAACCACTTGAAAGATAACGACTTACAAAAGGTACTAAAAATTATGCCTTTATTGAGCTTTTTTATCAGTACCTTCCCCGCACCTTTTTGTAAACATTTATAACCATTGAACATTGAGGTTTGAACATTGAACTTTATGATTTGAACTTTATGTTTTTTTCCTTTTTCTGTGTGGTGATGTTCGGACTAATAAATGTTAATATCCTGTATTATAGTTTCTCCACTTTTATATCAGATGTGTAATTTGCGGCAGTCCTTATGATTTTTATAAAACAAATCATACTTCGGCAGCTTACTGTCCCGGAAGAATCGACGATTGAACTTCCAACAATACTCGTTGAGATAGAGTTGAGAAATCTTTGATCCACTTCCTATGAATAGCCTCTATTGCACTACGACATTCTCCTGTTACTATATGTACCCACGGCAGAACCTTAGTCACCACCTCATGCACCTCCCTTCCGTTTCCCTATAAGATTCATGACAGAACAACCTCTCAGTCTAATAAGATTTGTTCCTCCGTCAGTAACAACTTTAGCAGTGGGACTCACAGCCTTTTCTGCATATGGTTTTTATGGAGGCATATTTACTATCGTGCATAGCGAACATCTTGATATAACGTACAACCTTCTTGACTTTCTGTAGAAGACCTCCTGAGAAGTTTTGATAGCTTTTGTTAACGTACTTGTTTTCAGTTATATTTGTAAGATACTCAAGCTAATATTTCATCCACAGGCTTACTTTCTGCAATTACCAATACAGGCGTTTGTACCATATTTTGGTCTCTTTCTCAATATCTTCGGATCTGCGATCTGTTATAACAGAGGTTTGAAAGTAAGATACATCCAGTTCTACCTGTGCTGATAAGCTATATTGTGTTTCTCTTTTACCCATGATATCACGGTACTTCATCATCATCAGCCATACGGAAGGGTAATCTTTTTCGTTCTAATTGATATTGAATCTCTTTGCAGAAAGGACTTGCTTTGAATGAAGTCATCATGTGAGCTGTAAAGAACCAATCATATAAGGGTATGTGACTTCTTTCCATAACAGTACCCTTTGTTAGGGGAGTACGATAACCACAAGTCTTACATTGAAATGCTTTTTCACCATCTCAACCATTTATGCTCAGTATAGCCACATTTAGGACAGGTAATTCCTACTTTTTCTCGAATCTGACGAAAATAGTCTATACAGCTTTCTTCGTCAGGAAATATTTGAAAGAAATCTTTAAGTAACATTAAGTTTATCGTTTCTTGCAAAATTAATTGAATTACAGATGTTTATAAAGAAAGATTGTTTAAATTAACATTCTTTAGTCCTAATATCACCACACAGAATTTTTCCTTTTAAACTTTACCTTTTATCGGTAATCATAATTATGGATTGTGAATTATGAATTATGAATTAAATCGGTAATCATAATTATGGATTGTGAATTATGAATTCTGAATTAAAACAGTAATCATAATTATGGATTGTGAATTATGAATTATGAATTAAAAACTTGCAGTTTCATACACCCTCAGTACCATTTCATCAGCAGGTGGACAAAAGATAAGAGTAGATAAGAGATAAACATTAACTTTGCATCGAAATAATTAAAAGACCCTATCAAAACTATCGCACTTACACGCGCAAAGCTTTTGATACATATAAAGAAAATAAAGCAGATGAAAAGAAACAAAACAAAGGAAAAAGCAAATTATTCTTTCCACCACCACTATCATTGCTATACTCGGAGCGATAATTGCACTATGCAATATTATTGTTGACAAGAATGCAAAAGGTAGAACATTCAATGATATCAATGATGTTCCCACTATGCAGACAGCCTTACTGCTCGGCACTAACCCCAAAAGACAAGAGACGGTAAAAGACCAAGTTCTTTTTACATGGCACGCATCAAAAGCGACTGCAGAACTTACAAACATGGGAAGTTCAAAACAACTTATTATCAGTGGAGACAAGCGCAAAGGCTATGACGAACTCACAAACAATGCGCCACGACCTTATAGAAAGAGGTGTGCCTGATAGTATCATCACAATGGACGGACAAGGCTATCGTACCCTACTGTCTATGAGAAATATCAAACAACACTTTCGGGTTAACGATATGATTATCATCTCACAGAAGTGGCACAATGAGCGTAGCATCTTCTTAGCAGACAAGATGAATATTAAAGCTGTGGGATATAATGCTGATGACGTACGACATCCAAGGGCGATATGGACACATATAAGGGAGTTGCTGGCAAGAGTTAAACTCTTTATTGACTTTGTATATTACACATCGAAAAGACTTCTGTGAGTAGCCATTCTAAACCATTGAATGACTGACAGAAATAGATTTTTCTATACAAAACAACAAGAGAATAGCTTTTTATTACTAAATTTGCAGTACTATAACAATTTGTTGACAATAAGTAGTGAAACAGCTGTTAATCATACAAAACGGAAGCACAGAAATGATGCGACTGGCGTTTGACGAGATTCTTTATATCCGGTCAGACGGCAACTATTGTGTGATGACGCTTTCAAATGGTGAGGAGATACAACTATGGATGAACCTCAAAGCCATTACAGAACTCATCGATCAACAGATGCGACAGCAAGAAATTGTATTCGTAAGGGTGGGTAAACAATACGTTCTCAACCTTCACTATATCAGTAGAATTGACACGAAGAAGGACCAGCTGAGCCTGTGGAGAAAAGAACTATCACAAAAGATAGTACTCGACTCTATCTCCCATAAAGCGCTGCAGCTCCTTGAAGAGGGTTTAAAACAAAAGCAGAATGAGCTATAGTGACGACGATATTCAGTTCTTAGGAGGTACGGAGTTCAAGCCTTCTCAGCTAACAGACAAGCAGCAACTAACATCTCGAAGGTGGTGGGTAGGACTTATAGTGCTTGCTTTCATCGTCCTTTCTACAGCAACTTTCTACTTCTGGCAGAAAGCAAATAGCAGTACCCTCGCTTTTGATTACCCACTAAGTCGCACTTCAAATGAAATTATTCGCGACTTGGAAAAAATGCCGACAGATTCTCTACAAGGTGTGACAATGAAAATAGACTCACTCTATGGAGTAAGTATGAGACTATACGAACTGCATGGACTCACACCTACCCTATCTCGCACTGCCCCTTCTGACAGCGACTCTACCGTCTGTCTTGTCACACATGGTTGGGACTTCTATTGGGATGAAAACCATCAATATAAATACATTGGCGACTTTATCTATCATGGTGAGGAATATGCCAGCAACCATAACAAGGCTGGCTTTGTTGCTATTGTTGGCGACAAGTGGCAAATAGGTATCGGTCAAGACGATTCCATAAAGGAGTATGTCAAAGCCCACAACGGTAGTATAGTTCCATCAATTTGCCCTCGTTTCAGCAGGACAAATATGTGAGGATCAGTTTGCCTTAAAGGGAAAAGTGACACGCTGTGCATTAGCACGTAAGGCAGGCTCTACAACGATTTGGTATGTTGAGACAATCCATAAAGAATCCCTCTACGACTTTTGCACAAGCCCTTGCCGATTATGGCTTTACTGATGCCATCTATCTGACAGGTGGAAACAACGGTAACACCTTCTATCGCACCTCAACAGATAGTATTTGTGGAGTGGCTGATTGGAAGGGATATTCAGATAACCTGTTGATATTTAAGAAAACAAAATAGAAACAAGTTAATAGGAATATCAACAAAAAGAATAAAAGACTCATTTGTACGTAAATATATTGAAGAGAGTATGACAAACTTTAGTTCTTAAGACAAAATATATATTTTAGTTTGAATAAGATGTTTATATCTTGTTATTTTTGTATATTTGCACTATTTTTTAAAAAGCATTTAATCAATGAATAAGGTTATGTGTAACTCTTCTGCGATAAGATGTATAAACTACTGTCGATCATCAACAAGTTACATAAATAAATAGATACATACAAGTTCTGGTAAAGAATGTCATTTTGAGCCTTTTCTACAATGTTACGTTTATAAGTTCTTGATATTCAACGTTCATTATTGCTGAAGAGTTATTTTGTTTGTAATTAAAATATAAATAATATGGAAATTATCTCATTAAGAGGTCCCCAAAATAGTGGGAAAAACAACAACATTAACGATTGTGCATGATAAGCTATTGGAACAAAGCTCTCAAAATTCTAACAATTGTTTTAAAGAAATATCCAATGGTGATTTTCTTGATGTCATAGAATACAATGGAAGAAAAGTTGGTATTGTTACACAGGGAGATTATTCAAGAGGAGAATGCTCTGTAAAGAACCATCTTAGAGAATTAAAGAATTTGGGATGCGATGTTGCTATTTGTGCTTGCACAATCGGTTGACGGCAAAGACAGTATTCAAGTTGCTATCAATGCATATCCTATGCACGATTACATTGAAAAGAAACGGGTTGACGATGCCACGCTATACGACACTGCCAATCATGAAGATGCAAATAAGATAATGGCACTACTTAACCTCCAAAAAGTTTTGTTTGTCTTATTGAATGAGTACACAGATTGGGAAGGTGCTTTTCTCTCTACAGCCCTTCATGTTGGCGTAATACCAGGTAGTGAAATCAGTACAGAGTGCATACAGTTGCTCCGACATTAGATGCAGTCTGTTCCATTGGTGGATTCAAAACATTGCCCGACTATTCTTTTGAGAACATGCCCAAAGAGTATGCAGCCTTAGTGCTTATCGGTGGCAATCAATGGGATTCTCCTGAAGCAGAACTTGTTGAACTATTGGTACAAGAAGCATTGGATAAGGGCAAACCCGTAGGAGCTATATGCAACGGAGCATCATTTCTGTGTGCTCATGGCTTCTTGAACAACGTAAAACATACGGGTAATGGTCTCGACCAACTTAAACAATGGGGTGGTGAAAGATACACGAACGAAACAGGATATGTGAACGCACAGGCTGTAAGTGATAAAAACATCGTTACAGCAAATATTACTGGTCACTTGAGTTCACTCGTGAAATGCTCTTACTTCTGAAAGCCAATACTCCTAAAAAGATTGCAGATTGGTATGACTTTTTATAAGAATGGATTTGTAAAACAGTAGTAATACTAACAAATAAAATTGATGAGGAGAGGTGTGTCAAAATATATATACCATTTTGATAATCTTACAGTTTGAAACAATTATTAGAAAATGACCATTTCTGTACTCGATTTTGAGTAAAGAAATGGTCTTTTCTTTGTTTTAGGAAAAACTACTTATAGTTTGAAAAGTTGTCAGTTATTAATTTGCATTTTGACACACAATCTTTCTATATAACTTGTTGTAATAAGTCTGAGAATGATATTCTAATCTCTTAATCGATAAAGTCCAATCTCAGAGATAGCAGGTACGGCACGAACCTCACTGATGATAAGGCACCTCCTTAGCAGTCTGAACAGGGAACTCAGCAAACGCTTATGACCAACGGTAGTATCCCTCTGTAACTTTCTTCCAGTTGCCCTTAGCATCCTTTACTTCGAGTGAGAACTTCTCAACACGCTGTCCCTTACGGATATCCTCCTGCACAGAAAGGACATTGAAGGTAGCAGGTTTATTCAGCTTTGAAATTGAGAAGACAGCCTTACCATCCTTCATCTTTGGACGTACAGATGTGTCAGTAATTATCGTCAATAACATTGCGACCCTTACCCTCTGAAAGCGCACAAGTAACCTTAGCCTTTGCCAAAAGATTATCAGTGAAGGTGTTTGCATACAACTGACGGAAACCACGAAGACTTCTATATCTGCCTCAGAGAGTTTACCTTCCTTATTAGGAGGAAGATTCAAGAGGAGTACACCATTCATTCCAACAGATGTGAAATAGATATCCATCAGTTCCTTAGGGTGACTTCACCTTGCTATCCCTGATCCTCATGATAGAACCATCCTGGACGGATAGACACATCAATCTCAGCAGGATACCAAATAAGTGACTTTGCCTTTTCAATCTTCTTACGACTACCAAGGTCTTGCCCCATCATATCACCAACAGGTGCAGTCAGTACTTCCTTCTGTGAGTTCTTTTGCAATAGCATCCTGATCAAGATTGTCCTTTGGCACAACACTCCATTCCATTTCACGACCACGGCCAGTCTCTGTACCAACCCAACGAACGTCAGGTCCCATGACAGCTATCACTGCCTCTGGCTGCAACTTACGAATAAGCTCATACCAACGTACAAAGTCATACACCTGCTTCTTACCATTTGGTCCTTCACCACAAGCACCATCAAACCACACTTCACTCACCTTACCATATTGTGTAAGCAATTCAGTCAACTGTTTAACAAAGAAGTCGTTATAAGCTTCAGTTCCATAAAGGTCTGAATTACGATCCCAAGGGAGAGATAGACACCAAAGTTCATACCATACTTCTTGCAGGCATCGCTCACCTCACGTACAACATCACCTTTACCCTTCTTCCATGGAGAGTTCTTAACACTATGTTCTGTATAAGCCGATGGCCACAAACAGAAACCATCATGGTGCTTACAAGTAAGGATAGCACACTTAAAGCCTGCTGCCTTCAACTCACGTATCCACTGATCAGCATCAAGGTCAGTAGGATTGAAGATAGCTGGTGACTCCTTACCATCGCCCCACTCTACCAGTATAGGTGTTTATACCATAATGCAAGAAAGCAGTAAGTTCCTGACGCTGCCAATTAAACTGACGAGCAGAAGGAACAACATTTGCTGCCTTACGAACAATTTCCGCAGGAGAATCTGTCGGATTGATTATTACAACGTTCTGCTCCTGAGCATGAAGCGTTGGAAGAACTACCGGCGATAATAATAAGCTTGTACAAGCTATCGTTGCCTTATAAAAATGGGAATAAGAATTCAGCCACATAATTATATAGGTAATGATTTATAAATGTAATTTTTAATATTCTACGGCAAATTTAAATATTTTCGTCGAGAAAACCAAATACGTTCACAATAAAACACATTTATAAGCGTTATATATACAATAGTAAGAATTCAAAGAAGTGCGGTTTTCAAAGTTAGAGATTCACTGCATTGGTAAATTAAAGTTAAATAAAACCTTTTTAATAAGTAAAAACCTCTCTTTAACTGTTACTTTCTTTAGAAATCCTATATAAAGAAAATGAGTCTAAACCCTAAGAACCTAAAAGAGGAAAACAAGAAGCTGCATAGTCCAGCAACATGGGTTCCTACGCTTTATTTTGCCATGGGTATGCCCTTCGTCGTACTCAATATGGTTTGTACATTAATGTATAAAGGAATGGGAGTATCTGATGGACAGATAGCCTTCTGGACCTCTCTCATCATGCTTCCTTGGACCTTAAAACCGTTATGGAGCCCGTTCTTAGAGATTTATAAGACAAAGAAGTTCTTTGTTGTATTGACACAGTTGCTTACAGGTGTGCTTTTTGCATTAGTAGCCTTTTGCCCTTCATCTTCCTTTCTTCTTCCCCTGTCACAATAGCGATACTTGCTGTTATCGCGATGAGTGGTGCTACACATGATATTGCAGCAGACGGAACCTATATGTCTGTGCTATCAAACGAAGAGCAAGCACGATGGATTGGTTGGCAAGGAGCATTCTATAACATTGCAAAGATTGCTGCGACTGGAGGATTAGTCTACCTTGCAGGTACGTTTATTGAACATTTCGGCGTAACAAAGGCATGGATGTTTATCATGTTTATTATCGCTACAATCATGTTAGTGATAGGCTGTTACCACATCATTATACTCCCAAATCCAAAGAAGACTACAACTGATTCTCCTAAAACATTAAAAGAATCGTTAGCTGAACTTGTTGAGGTATTTATCGACTTTTTCAAGAAGAAACACATAGTATATTATATCTTCTTCATCATCCTCTATCGCTTTGCTGAAGGATTTGTAATGAAGATTGTTCCTCTCTTCCTCAAGGCATCACGTGCCGACCAAGGTTTAGGATTGAGTGAACAAGAGATTGGACTTTGCTATGGTACCTTTGGTGCCGCTGCCTTTGTCATCGGTTCAATCCTTGCAGGCTATTATATTGCATGGAGAGGACTGCAAAAGAGTCTCTTCTCACTTGCATTGGTATTCAATATCCCATTCATAGCCTATACATTCTTAGCAATCTATCAGCCAGAGAGCCTTTGGTTGATTGGTGGTGCTATCGTAATGGAATACTTCGGCTATGGTTTCGGATTTGTTGGACTCTCCCTCTTTATGATGCAACAGATTGCACCTGGCAAACACCAGATGGCACACTACGCTTTCGCAAGTGGTATCATGAACTTGGGCGTAATGTTACCCGGTATGTTGAGTGGTGTTTTCAGCGATTTCTTGGGTTATCGCCAATTCTTTATCTTCGTATTGGTATGTACTATTCCAGCACTGTTGGTTACATGGTTTGTCCCATTCACCTATACAGATGATACGAAGACAGAAAAACTTGAAGCATAAGAAAAGAATTTTATAATATAATAAACCAAAACATAATAATTAAAACCAAAGATTATGAGATTAATCATAGAACCTAACTACGAAAAGTTATCTAAATGGGCAGCAAACTACGTGATTGAGCGTATTAATGCTACTAAGAATCAAGACAAGCCTTTTGTACTCGGTTTGCCAACTGGTTCTTCACCAGAGGGCATGTATGCTGAGTTGGTAAAGGCATATAAAGAAGGTAAGGTAAGCTTTAAGAATGTTGTTACATTCAACATGGATGAGTATGTTGGTTTGCCAGAGAGTCACCCACAGAGCTATCACAGCTTTATGGCTGAGAATCTCTTTAACCACATCGACTGTCCTAAGGAGAACATTCATATCTTGAATGGTAATGCAGAGAACCTCGAAGCAGAGTGTCAGCATTATGAGGAGATGATTCGTGAGGCAGGTGGTATCGATCTCTTCCTCGGTGGTATCGGTCCTGATGGTCACATTGCCTTCAACGAACCAGGCTCATCTCTCCGTTCACGCACTCGTATCAAGACATTGACCTCAGATACACGTATTGCAAACTCACGTTTCTTTGACAATGACCCTAACAAGGTTCCAGTACATGCACTGACAGTAGGTGTTGGTACAGTAATGGATGCTAAGGAAGTGTTGATTCTTGTAAATGGTCACAACAAGGCAGAAGCTTTTGCATGCAGCTGTAGAAGGTCCACTCACACAGAAATGGACAATCAGTGCTTTACAGATGCACGAGCACGGTATCATTGTTTGTGATGAAAGTGCAACAGACAAGCTAACAGTAGAAACATACAAATACTTTTAAAGACATAGAAAAAGGAGAACTTGTAATGAAACTGAATTTAAGTTCACAGATTGTACTCAATCAAATACCTGAGGAGTTTTATCGTCCTGCAACAGCTATCGAACGCTCTGAGATAACACGTTTTGAGAAGGTTCCTACTGATATCTTCCCAACGATTGAAGAAGGAGCTATCGACATTGCCAACCACCTTGAGACAGACATCAAGAAGAGAGAACAGGAAGGAAGAAAATATGTTATGGGCGTTGGCTCTGGTTCTTCCCTCACTCCTATCTTCCACGAGCTTATCAAGCGTCATCAAGCAGGTAAGTTGAGTTTCAAGAATGTTGTTGTCTTCAATGCATACGAATACTTCCCACTGAGTGAAGAAAACGTCAATCGTGTTATCAACCAGCTCAAAGAGCGTTTCCTGAATCATATTGATATTGAAGCAGAAAACATCTTTACGCCAGATGGTACTATTGCTCAGAATGATGTACAGGAGCATTGCCGTCAGTACGAGCAGCATATTAAGGAATTAGGTGGTCTTGATGTTATCCTTTTAGGGTATTGGTCGTATGGGTAATATCGCTACCAACGAACCAGGTTCAAGCATTACATCTGCTTCACGCCTTATCTTGATTGATGAGACATCACGTGAGGAGATGAAGATGAGCTTCGGTTCTCAGGAGTCAGTTCCTCCATGTTCTATCACTATGGGTGTTAGCACTATCCTCTCTGCACGTAAGATTTTCCTTACAGCATGGGGTGAAGAGAAAGCTGAAATTATCAAGAAGACTGTTGAGGGTAAAGTAAGTGACGCTATTCCAAAGCATCTTTCTTGCAGACACATAACGACGCACATGTTGTTATTGACCTCTCTGCAGCCGCTAAGTTGACACGTATTCAGCATCCTTGGCTTGTTGCTTCATGCAAATGGACAGATAAGTTAGTACGCTCTGCACTTGTTTGGCTTTGCCAGATTACAGGTAAGCCACTTCTCAAGTTGACCAACAAGGACTACAATGAGAATGGTCTTAGTGAACTCCTTGCGCTCTATGGTTCTGCATACAATGCAAATATAAAGATCTTCAATGATCTCCGAGCATACAATTACAGGTTGGCCAGGTGGTAAACCGGATGCTGACGACACCTATCGTCCAGAACGTGCTAATCCATTCCCAAAGAGAGTGATTGTATTCTCTCCACACCCTGACGATGATGTTATCTCAATGGGTGGTACACTTCGTCGTTTGGTACAGCAGGGACATGACGTTCACGTAGCTTACGAGACATCAGGTAACATCGCTGTAGGTGATGAGGAAGTTGTACGTTTCATGCACTTCATCAACGGCTTTAATCAACTCTTTGCTAATGAGCAAGATGAGGTTATCAAGTCTAAGTACAAAGAGATTAAGGAGTTCTTGAAGAACAAGAAGGAAGGAGACATCGACTCACAGGATATCCGCACCATCAAGGGACTTATCCGTCGTGGCGAGGCACGTACTGCTTCAACCTTTAATCAGATTCCTCTTGACCATGTTCACTTCCTCGACCTTCCTTTCTATGAGTCTGGTAAGATTGAGAAACTTCCAATGGGCGAAGCTGACGTGAACATTGTAAGAGAACTCATTACTAAGGTTAAACCTCATCAGATTTATGTAGTCGGTGACTTGGCTGACCCACGGCACTCACCGTAAGTGTACAGATGCTGTTCTTGCAGCTATCGACCTCGAGAAGGAAGCTAAGGCAGAGTGGTTGAAGGATTGTCGTGTATGGATGTATCGTGGTGCTTGGGCAGAATGGGAAATTGAGAACATCGAGATGTGTGTTCCTATCAGCCCTGAAGAGCTACGCGCAAAGCGTAACTCTATCCTCAAACACCAGAGTCAGATGGAAAGTGCGCCATTCCTTGGCAACGACGAACGTCTTTTTCTGGCAGCGTTCAGAGGACCGCAACCGTGGTACAGCTAAGCTCTATGATGACTTAGGCTTGGCTTGCTACGAGGCAATGGAAGCATTTGTTGAATACAAGTTTTTAGAACTTATAAGACAAACAAGAATTAATGTATAAGAAGGTCTTATTAACTGTTTCCCTCTGCGCCTCACTCTTACAGGTAGGTGCAGTGGGAACAGAGAAGAGCAATAATATCAAGAACGATGATGGTTTTACCACCATCGTTTTTTTGATAGAGCAAACAGCCCTGTTCCTTATCGTATCCCAGCGAATTACCGAGACACGTAAGGGAACACTGTTAGCAGCTTGCGACTTCCGCCTTAGTCATACCGACGTGGGATGGAACAACAGAAATGGTTTTGTGGCAGATTAACATTGTTATGCGAACGAGTAAGGACTTTGGTAAGACTTGGTCTGACACTGTTTGCGTAGCACGCGGTAACGAACATGCAGCTGACCCAATTCGTACTGCTTTTCGGTGACCCTAAGTATCATTGCTGACCGCACGTCAGACAATGTATTACTTCACTGTGTAGCAGGTAAGAGTGCATACCAGACTGCAACTCGTCAGAACCCACAGCATGCTTACTTCTTCCACAGTACTGATGGTGGTAAGACATGGGATAATGGAACAGACCTTACCGAGATGATACACGGTCTCTACGATGGAAAGCTACCTAATGGTGGCAACCCAGATGGTATCTTCCTCACATCAGGTAAGATTATGCAGAGCCGTTACATCCGTAATGGCAAGTTCTATCGCCTTTTACATCGCACATCCCTATCCGTCAGAAAGGTGTTGACCGTTGCGGTACTTTCGTTATCTATTCTGATGACTTCGGTCACACATGGCGCGTCTTAGGTACTCCTTCAAAGGCTCCTTCTATTGCACAGGATGAGTCAAAGGTTGAGGAGATGCCAGATGGTAGTGTATTACTTAGCTGCCGTGACGTTTACGGAGGCAGACGCTTCAACATCTATACTTACAAAGATGCTGCGAAGGCTACAGGTAGTTGGGGCGAAGAGGTTATGCCACAGAATATGACTGGCAAGCAGGTAAATGCCTGCAATGGTGGTATTCTGATTGTTCCTGCAAAGCGAGTTGCTGACGGCAAGAAGCTTTTTGTAGCCCTTCAGTCAGTTCCACTCAGCGCACGTCGCGACAGTGTCGGTTTCTTCTACAAGGAGTTGGCAGCTTACGCTGACTATTCTACAGCAAAAGCATTGGGTAGCAACTGGAAGAAAGGTCTGCGTATAACAGACGAGTCTTCTTGCTATTCAACAATGGTTCTTATGAAGAATCAGCGCATCGGCTTCCTCTATGAGGTACGCGGACAGAATGACGGCTATGACATTGAGTTCAAGAGTCTGTCATTGAAGGCGATTACTAATGGAGAATATGACATTCTTCCATACGTTGATCGTTCTAAGTACGTGGTTGATGCAGCTAAGGCACATCAGACCAAAGCACCACTTGCTGTAAAAAGCAAGTGAAAAGAAAGAAATAACAGCCTGGAGAGGCGAACGTATCGGACTTGAGTTCTCGTTACCAGAGATGGTAAAGGGCAACTTAAAACTATCAATGAGCTGTAGCAATCGACTCCTGTCGACTGCTACAGCTCATTTTCTTTCTGCCGTTATCACTGATGACTTCCAAAACTGTGGTGATCACCCTGACTCCTTACAGACTTGGCTCATGCCCGATATCATTGGTGACGACAGCATAAAGGCTGACGACCCAATGTATGGTAAGTCTGCATGGTGCACAATTAAGATTCCTCAGAACATTAAGGCAGGTTCCTACAAATTAAACTTATTGCGACAGCAAGACGGTAAGACTGTCAGCAACATCCCATTCACTATAAAAGTGCTCAATCGCAAGCTCACACTCTCTGACAACTTCCATCTTAATTTCTGGCAACAACCCTACGCTGTTAGTAGATATTATGGCGTAGCTCCTTGGAGTCAAGCACATCTTGACATCCTCCGTCCTTATATGCAGTTGCTGGCACGTGCTGGACAACGCAATGCCTCAGCTATCCTCTTCTACGAACCTTGGGGTGTACAGAGCAATGACAAGTTTGATGCGATGATCGAGACGACACGAAAAGCAGACGGAACATGGTCGTATGACTATACAGCCTTCGACCGTTGGATTTCGTTCCTCGACTCTTGTGGGATCAATGGAGATATCAACTGTTTCTCAATGGTGCCTTGGGACATGACTTTCACCTATTATGACGAAGTGTCGAAAAGTTATAAGGAACTAAAAACGACGACAGACAGCAAAGAATACAGCGACCTATGGATTCCATTCCTACGTTCATTTGCTGCCCATCAGAAGGAGAAAGGTTGGTTTGACAGAACCGTCATAGCGATGGACGAACGTGCCCTCGATGCTATGCAAGATGCCTATCGCATTGCGCAGGAGGCGGCACCGGGTATCAAGATGTCATTGGCAGGAAACTATCACAAAGAACTTGTCGATAAAATCTATGATTATTGTATTGCTTGGAAACAACAGTTCACACAAGAAGACCTTGTTTTGAGAAATTCTAAAGGTTGGATTAGCACCTCCTATACCGCCTGTCCCGATGCCATGCCAAATGTTGGCAGCAACAACGAGCCGATTGAAGCAAGCTACCTCCCACTCTATTGTATTGCTAATGGCTTCAATGGTTTCCTCCGCTGGGCATGGATGAACTGGACTGATAACCCTATGTATGACAGTCGCTTTAAGTTGTTCACACCAGGAGACACCTATATTGTGTATCCAGGAAACCACTCAAGCCGCCGTTTTGAGCACATAATAAGAGGTGTACAAAACGTTGCAAAGATTGAGACATTACGCAAGGAGTACAAGCAAAAAAAGAAATCAGAAAGGTTTACAGCTGTTAGAAGATGCCCTTTCTCAGTTCAAAAAAATCCAACACCAAACGAGGCTGAATTGAGAGAAAATATATATAAGATTGAGTTACTACTCAATAAATAAACATTATAGGGAAAGGTCTTTCAAAACCCGAAGTGATTAAGCCAAAACAAATTAAGCAGGAATTACACACTACTATTATTATATTAGTTGAGATTTTCTTTTCCAGTCATTTATAACAACTCAAGTAAGCCAATTATAAAATTTACAAATTTACAGCATACATGAGATGGTAAAAATGACAGGAAACGCATTTATGGAATTACCCTTATCAACATCATATTGAGAAACAGAATTAGAATTATTCACAAACGGTTATATCCTCACACAATAAAAGATATTCCTTTTCAATCTAATAAATAACATCAAATGGACAAAAAGAGAGAGCATCTTACAACACTATTTAAATTGCTCATATGTAGGAACTTTTATATCTTTTGTAGCAAATAAACAACTTATAAAAAAATCAAATGGAAGACAAATTAGTTTTCTAAACACATATTGGATGAAAGCCAATATGAAGGGAAAGGAAAAACTGGAAAGGAGTTATACAAGGATAGGCTGTATTCTAATTATTTATGGCATTACACGCATACCAAACGTACAGCAAGCTATGTTAGACTTTGCTAATTCGATGAAAGGCGTAGCTTGCTCTCATCTGGAGTAAACTTTATTATTCATGGTCTATGGATAATTGCAATTCTTTAGCAATAGGAACGCTGATAAAAATGGAAAGAGAAACAGCCCTTCATGGAGTTACAAATCTATGAGGATGGAATCGGCTTTTGTAACAATGTTTGGTAAATTGGAACGTGTAGAGCACAATAAAGTTTATTTCCACTACGGTAAATATCAAAAAAGCATTTTCATAGATTGTGCCGTATTGGGTATATCAGCCCATAACATTCCATGGGAGTACTTCTCACAGGCTGACGTTCTACACAAGAATCTTGAACGCTATGCGAACTGGGATATGGCATAAGTATCAAAAAGAATTAACCTTCGTATCAACATTCACAAATGGAGATAAACACATATTACATAATGGCTGCACTTGTTATCTTGTGCGGAATTATAGCAATAGTCATAGGGGTATGGTACAATATCAACTACGGAAAGTTTACACCAAAGATTGAGATCTTTTCAGATGGAACTGGACGTATGCTCTTTCTTGGTGTCTCTGAACGCTGCAAGAAGCAGATGGTTCGTTTCAACGCAGAGTATCAAGTTGGACAAATCATCAATTATCAAGGACAGAAATATGTCATAGAAGAAATCGCCTATTACTACAATAGACGTCAAATATCTTGGTCCACGCCATGGTCTTGCTGCGTACTTGAAAAGAGCATAACCCTTAACAGTGAAAATCGAGTAGAAAGAAAAACTAAACCTTTCCTTTCTACTCGATTATTGTTTTTAATCTACACGTTTATAGTTCTTTTATTGGGTCTTCAGGATTTTTGGAGTGATAAGGTTTGTCACTTATGTTAGTTTTCTGACGAAATGTCACACAGAGGCACGGAGGACTGGAGGATTATTTAACCCCAACTCGATCATTAGACCACAATATGTACAATTCTCATTACTATGGATTGTTTCCTAACATCTTTTATTTTCTTATCGGTATTCAGGCTGTCTTTGTAACTTGACGTGCCCGTTACGTCTGCATTACAAAGTCATACAATATACTCGATAAAAACAAAAATATGTTTAGCCTCTAATGACCGATTTGGAAAAGTTAAAACAGCAAAGGAAGTCACGGAGGCACCGTCGGTGCATAGAGTGACGGAGCTTTGTCTGCCAATGCTATAGCGAATTTATATAGGGCAAAAGCGTTTATCCCAAAAATAGTTATCAAGAATCTGTACGCTACACCTCCGTGCGTTCTTTGTGCCGTCGGCACCTCCTAACATTGCGTTTACCTCGTCCCCTCCGTGACCTGTGTGCCTATTATATAAGACTTTTTAGCTCACCCATATTTCGAAAGAGCTCTTTTATTTGTAAAATCAAAAAGTCGTCATAATAAAATAAAGAGATGATTAATTGATTCGAAAAGACGCCCAATTGGCTTGTAGAAGATGCCCTTTTGAGGTCTTACTAACGCCCTTTTTGAGTCCAATTAAGCACCTTTACAAATACACTCTTATAACTATCTGACTATATGATGATTACAAGAGTGACTAAAACTATCATTTTGAGTATAAGAACAGCATCTCAAAGCGAAGATTTTTGTAAACAAATTTCCGCCAAACTATTGCTAAAATAAACAGAGAAAAACAATCTATCTCTGCCACCACATTGGTGTTGCGTAATCGTCAGGACCACCTAAAAGTTCGACAGCCTTGTCGTAATTACTACGATTATTAATCTGTTGATTCTTATCAAAAGGTATTCTATTAGGTGTCAACAGCGTATAACCATTTGTTGCCTGTGGTACAGAGAAGATACGAGGATAACCCGTACGCCGAATCTCGTTCCATGCTTCCTGTCCATTTGGGAACAAAGCAATCCACTTCTGTGTAATTAAACGCTCCATTTTCTCATCCATAGGCGCATTGTCATCCCATTTAATGGTAATCGTAGAAGCCTTTGCAGCTGCTCCACCAAAGCCACCTAAGGCATCTGCATAGTTAGCTTCTGTCGAGGTGTCATCCAACAAATAAGTAGCAACACCATCTGCTCCCCATTGATTGAAAGAAAGTGTTACGCCTCGTTCATAATACTCCTTGGCAGTACCACCGCCCATATTCCAACCACGCAAGACACCTTCCGCCTTACAAAAAGCCATTTCCGATGCAGTGAGCCATAAACTTGGCGTCGTTTCTTGCACATTGACTGTTGAATAAAGACGCTTAGCAACAATGTTACTCCCTATCGCTGCTCCAGCCCGGCAACCAATATATTTACGCTGCCCTGCCGTCATAGGCTGTAGGAAATACATACTCATTCGTGGGTCTTTATAACCAGTCATATAACTTTCAATGTCAGCACAGATACGACTGTCGCCCCATGAAACAGCAGTTGTCCACAAACCCGACTTATTATAACGAATAGCACAATTGTCCTCATTCCCTTCTATGACACCATCTCTCACCGCTTGTTCAGCTAAAGAGCGTGCCAACGTTGGTTCTACATTACTGATACGCACAGCAATGCGCAATTTAAGCGAATTAGCAAACTTACGCCACTTATTGAAGTCACCCTTATAAACGAGGTCGTATGGTGCAAAGACTATCATTTCCTTAGCTAATTGCGTGTCAGATGAGATATAAGTAGTAGCCTCGTTTAAGTCCTTTATCAGCTGTAAATAGATATCTCTCTGAGATGTATAAACCTCCGTATTATCTGCATTCATACTGAGTGGGAAAGGTCCATAGATATCTGTAAAACGAAGGAAAGCCTGTGCACGCAGAATCAATGCCCACGCATAAGAAATATTCTTCTTACCATTCAGTTTGACAACCTCATCAAATGCAGATACCATAGGAGGAGCATAAGAAGCAGGCCAAGCACACCAAGCATTACTTGCATTAAAGAGTGTATGGTTCTTAGGTAATTCCTTGGTATAGGTTGTATAACGTCCCAGATAATTACCGACAAAGTCTATCATTGTTTGATAGGCATTCTCCTGCTCTGGGAAAGCAACACCTTGCATCTGAATCAAGAATGAACCGACAGCGTAGTTATCACGCTTCAACTCCTCTGGTGATAGCTTACTGCCTGGTCGGTTAATATCAACGAATTCACCCGTACAGGAAGAAAGACTGTCAGCAGACAGAAGAAGAAAAGGAGTTTCTTTCTACTCAACTTCATGATCTTAGAGTTTTACGTTGATACTAAAGCCCAATGAGCGTTGACTGGGCTGCATGAAATAATCAAATCCTTGATAATAAATATCTGTTGAGGAAGTTGCCTCGGGGTCGAAAGGTGCCTTACAATATAACATCAAGAGGTTTCTTGCTGTCAAAGCCACAGACACCTTTGCGCCACGGATCAGTTTATCAAAGGTATAACCTAAATAAAGTTCCTTAATTCGGGCGTTAGTAGCACTGTAGACATACTCATCCCAAATCGGAGTTTCTCCTCCAACAACTGTATAATACTTCTCCGTAGAAACCAACTGATTGCCAACAGCAACACCACCATTGTTTCTCAGTTCTGCAGTCTTCTTAGAAACGCCATACGAATCCATAAAAGCTTGCGTCTGTGACACGCAGACACCACCCAAACGAGCTGTTATCAACATTCCAAGTTCTATTCCCTTCCATGAGAAATTATTGCTCAAACCAAGTTGCGCCTTAGGTAAAACAGAACCAACTAACTTAGGTGAAGCTAACTCCATCTGCATCACCTGCCCATCGGAATTGAGCAAAACATTCCCTTGTGCATCACGCTTAAAATCTGTGAATGTATAGAGGTCCCCCATCGTACCGCCTTGTGTCAATATCACCTCACACCCATTCAAACCACCTTGGCGCAAAGTTTCATTAGGATTGTCAAGTAATCTAACAACCCGGTTACGGTTTGTACTATAAGTCATATTGGTTGACCAACGGAGATCATTCCACTTCTTGTTATAGCCGACACTCAGTTCTAAACCTCGATTCTGTACGTCTCCTGCTTGTATATACTCACGATTAAATGCCCCACCAAGTGTAATAGAACGAAGGAAGGTTTGATTCTTCGTATCTGATTGGTACAACGTGAACTTTACAGACATAGCTTCTTTAAACAGATGTGCCGTCATTCCTGCTTCCCAAGAGTTCGTACGCTCTGGATAGAAGTTATCTGGAAACTTATAAGTAACCGTATGGTAAGTACCAGTAGAAGGAACATACTCATACCGCCAAGCAGAGGAAATATTAGGAGAAATGGCAGAACCCACTGATGCCCACGAAGTACGGAACTTCAAAAAGTCAACGAACTTCGGCAATTTGAGCATCTTTGAGAGAATAGTCGACATACCCACAGAAGGATAGAAGAAGGACTGTTGGGCTGTATTACTAAGTGAAGAATCCCAGTCGTTACGCCCTGTCACTGTCAGATAAACACGTTCTTGCCAGCCTAACTCCACACTCCCAAGTACGGAATGAATTGCATGACGCGTGATATCAAAGATTGGACGGTTATCTCCCGACACTCTATTATAATCTATTCCATTAGGAGTAAAGATATTTGAAGGCGCTTTTAAACCTCCTTGAAAGCCTGACACGTCATAGGATGTATGTGAGAAAGCACTACCAACGTTTGCTACCAGCGAGAGAGCACCCCACCGTTTAGTAACGTCAGCCATAATATCTGCATAGAAAGAACGGTCATTTATCTTGCAATAACTATAATATCCGTAAGGCGAATGAGCGAAGATATCAAGCGTTGAAGCGTATCGTTTGTCTTCCAATCTATTAACAGCTTCATCCCAACGAAGTCTTCCTTCAAGAGCAAACCAATTCGTAAGATGATACTTAACACCAAGGTCAGTGAGGTATCTGTTACGCTTTGTTGTCTTCAACATACGGTTCGTAACCCAATAAGGGTTTTGCATCTTCAAGTCATCTCCATAGTTCCAGTTCTGCAAATTGATATTGCGCACTGCATCATAGGTTTCAAACTCCTTTATAGCATTAAAGTTCTCACTACGCGGAAAAAGATAAACAGAGGTCAGCGGATTGAAGTATTGTCCCTGTGCCAACATATTCTTGTCATTTTCTCTGACGAACTTAAAGGAGAAAGTTAGCCTTAACTTATCCTCCAATGCGGTAAATACGTTTTTAAATGTGAGGTTATAACGTTGGAAATCGTTGTTAGGAATAATACCAGAAACCGTCGATGAACCTAAAGATAGGTATACTTGATTACGCTCAGTACCTGCCGTCAGACTTGCATTATTCGTAAAGTTGACTCCTGTACGGAAGAAATCCTTTGGTGTGTAACCACCAGTACCCGACGTATTCTTCGTTCCCCATGACTTCATCTCATTGGCACGATTGCCGTATTCATTCTGGAAATCAGGTAAGACGAAGGGAGAAAGGAACTGTGTACTTGTAGAAAACTCCACCAATGTCTTCCCCACTCGACCCGATTTTGTCTTTATCATTACAGCCCCCTGCGCTGCAGCTGATCCATAGAGGGCTGCTGCAGCAGCACCACTAAGCACCGACACACTCTCAATATCATCAGGATTAATATCCGAAATACCCTCTGCACCAGGCTGTATCGAATAGATACCCCCCTTCACATCATCATTACTACGATTGTTAATAGGAATACCATCGACCACATAAAGCGGTTGATTGCTCTGCGCTAAAGACTTCGGACCACGCATTACCACACGTGCTGCACCGCCCATTCCTGCTGCTGACTCATTGACAGAGATACCAGCCATCCTACCCGCCAAAGCATTAGCAATGTTAGTTGTCTTCACCTTGTTCAACTCGTCACCATCCATCTGCTTGACATTATAGTTCAAAGCCGTACCCGAACGGCTGATACCCAAAGCTGTTACAAAGACAGCATCTAACTCATAGGGACTCTCCTTCAACACAAACAACTGATTGTTTCTATTCTCTATACGCGTTTCTATCGCATCAAAACCGATACAAGAAATAACCAAAATAGGGTTAGGTGTTTCTGATTTTAGGACAAACTTACCCTCTAAATCAGACATCGCACGTACTTTAGAACTACCCTTTACCATGATGGTTGCACCAATAAGCGGATTACCCTCTACATCTTGCACCTGCCCATTAAAGGTATAGAGCGTTGGCGCAACAGGCTCCTCTCTCTTACGTTGTTGGTAAGCAGCTTCCGTACTATTCGTATATCTATTTTTTATAGCTGGTTTCTCCTTCTTCAGATAGATAATATTATCGATGATTTTATAAGTTATCCCCGTATTTTCAAAGAGTCTATTCAAGACAAAATCAATCGGTAAATTACTTATAGAAACAGCATTAACCTTCTGTTTTCCAAGCGCATCATCATAGAAAAAACGATACTTAGTTTTCGACTTAATTCGTTGTATAACAGTCTTTAAATCAGTTTGGTTTGTTGTTAGTGATACCTGTGCAGAAACACTATGTACACCTATCATCAAAAGAAAGGCACACATAAACGTTCTGAGGGAAAGTAATACTTTCAGACGACCATCTATCACCATGGAATCAGTTTAAATAGTATTATTCTTACAATACACTAACAAAACATTGAATTTACATACACAAAGATAGTCAATTATCTTTATTTAATAAAGATGCCATATATCCATTTCACATAAATTAACCCCTTCATTCCTCTTTACAAGTATAAAAAGTGTATCTTTGTTCATAAATATTGAAATTCTCCTGCTAACAACATTGCAAAAAATAAAGTTGTAGATAGGATAGAACCATAGTAAGCAGGATTAAAGAATAAACAATGACATTACCAGAACAAAGGTTCCGACAGATATTTAGGGCATTATATCCCTCCCTCTCCTTCTATGCTACTCGTCTTGTACAAGACGATGAGGCAGAGGATATCGTACAGGAAGCTTTCATGGAGTTATGGAAACGAAAAGAAGACATTGAAGACGAGAGTCATATCAAGGCTTTCCTTTATCGTATTGTCTATACTCGTGCACTCAATGTCATTAAGCACCGCACCGTTGTCAACAACCATGCTGACAGCGTGAAGAAAGTAACTCAGTTCAAGTTAGACTATTATGACCCAGAGGCTAACGACGTAATGGGCTACATAGAAGGACTGGAGACAAGAAAGCAAATCAACGATGCCATCAGCGAACTTCCTGCTAAATGTCGTGAAGTTTTCATACTGAGTTATCAGCACGATAAGAAAAACAAGGAGATTGCAGAGCAGTTAGGAATCTCGATTCGCACTGTTGAGGTACATTTATACAAGGCTTTGAAGACTTTAAGAACAAGGTTAAAGCGACATACTTAAGGACTTTTCAAAGAAAAAGTATGTGGCAAGAAATTTATAGTGGTTATAAGTGGTATCTCTTAAAGTTTAAACACAAAAAGTAGACCTTATACTCCAAACCGCAAAACACCTCACTTTGTCCTAATTTTTCACATATTGCTTTTATAAAGGCCACAAAATGGCTTGCAGTTAACGCCCTTTAGGCTTGCAAAAGGTGCCCTTTTGAGGTCTTACTAACGCCCTTTTGAAGTCCAATTAACCACCTTTTAAAATCCTTATTCACAACTATCTGATAGTAAACAACTTACAAACGCACTAAAATAATTCACTTTTATGCCATTTTTCCACCTTTTCTTCGAATATTTTGTCAATATATTTCTTTGTCTTTTTGAGATAAATCCCCCACGGAGATACGAAGCTAATAGCGCTTTTATTTAAAGACACGTAGCCCACAGAGGCATCGATGGCGTAAGAAGTAAAGGAATATAACAACAATATTTATTGAGAAGAATACGCCATCAACCCTTAGTTAGCAATGTAAACACATTATATAATCTGATGATATATCAATCTTTATAACATTTTTTATTAATTCCTATTACGTAAAAAGACGAATTAGGTTGTTATAAGAAGTGAGTAGCAGGAAAACTGCTGACTAAAATATTAAAATACAATACGCCTCAGTTGAAACAAAACAGAATGAGTGAAATAAATAACAAGACCATTAAAGACTATCTTATTGGCAAAGCAACAGCCAAGGAGATGGAGCAGCTGGCTGAATGGCTGGCAGTCTCGGAGGAAAACCAAAAGGAACTCTTCGAGATGGAGTTGGCTTTCCATTTAGGAAAGAACAACTCGTTTGCTACATCTAAGAAAATTGAAGAAGCAGAGACTAAACTATTTGACCAAATCACTGAATACGAAGAACAGAACAGAAATAAGAATAAACTTTATTTCCTCCGCTATGCTGCAGCAATTATTGTTGCCGTATTACTGATTGGAGGAGGACTCTTTGCATATCTTCACCAGTCTGCAGAAACGATCACTGTTGCAGCGATGAACGAGGTAAAGAAAGTCGTTTTACCTGATAATTCTACCGTTTGGCTCAACAAGGGAGCTACAATTAGTTATGCAGATAACTTTGAGGGCGACGAGCGTAAGGTAAACTTAAAGGGCGAAGCATTGTTCCACGTAACAAAAAATGCTGAAAAACCATTCATTGTAAACAGTGATGGAGCATCAGCAAAGGTATTGGGAACAACCTTCAACTTTAAAGATCAAGCTGCTGATGGAAAAGAAGTTATCAGCTTGATAGAAGGTAGATTGGAAGTAACAGGACTGAATGGAGAAGGAAAGGTTGTCCTTCATCCCAACCAAAAGGCTACTGTCAGCAAGGATTCCAAGACCATTAAGACAGAAAATAGTTATGCACTTGCCGACGCTGTATGGCGTGACGACATAATCCCATTTAACAATATGCGAATCAATGAGATTGCTAAAATCCTTGAGCAGCTCTACGATTACAAGATTATTGTTGACGCTAAGTTAGACCACACAAAAACTTACACAGGTGTTATCAAGAGAAACAAGGATATAAGAAATGTCTTAGACGGACTTTCTTATACCATCTCTTTCCACTACAACATTCACGACAAAGAGATAACCCTCTCAGAATAAGTATCTGAGAGAGCTATCTTTTTGCCACGAAACGTCTAAATCAGTTTCTTAAATTTTGGAAAAGCTATAAAATGAGAAGAGACTATATAACTCGTTTCTAACGACAAGTCAACTCTACTTCAATAACAAATTAAAATGTTATTAGCGGTCAGCACCATTGGTGCTTACCACCCGCACGACATGTGTTAGGCATCAACACATCGATTGAAGATAAAGAGAAAGGGGCATTAAGTTCGTTTTAACGAAGAGAGTAAGACGCTAACAGCTTTCCAAGATGAGAAAGATTTAATCAGATAACACTATAAAAAAGAATTATTTACGTGAAAAAGCAATATCTATTCTCACGTAAATAATTCAATAAAAAGATTTCTAAAGGACGTGCGAACCAGCCAAAGCCCAATAGGCAAAAGCAAGAACAGCAAGCGTAATGATGATGCGAAAGATACAACCTGTTATCTTCTTAATCAGAACAAGACCGATAACTAATACGGCAAGAAGGGCTATAAAATATTGTAAGTTCTCCATTAGAGTATGCTTTTATTTGAATAAATGTCTGAATACAGCAGGTATTGGTGTCTCAAACTCCATACGCTGATGTGTAACAGGATGATGAAAACAGAGTACGTATGCATGTAGACAAAGACGATGAAGTGGGTCATCACCATTACCATACTTTATGTCACCGCAGACAGGATGTCCCATATCGGCTGAATGTACACGAATCTGGTTCTTACGACCTGTCTCTAACTGATACTCAACAAGGCTGTGCGCTACCGTACGATCAAGTACATGGAAATGTGTAACGGCATATTTCCACCATTATCCACTGGCGAACTATAGGTTACGTATGACTTATTATCCTTTAGCCAATTGGCAATCGTACCTTCATCATGCTCCATCTCACCACTGACTACAGCCACATAACGACGGTCATAAACGATATTATGCCAGTCATGTTCAAGTAACTGCTCCGTCTGTATGTCCTTAGCATAAATCATCAGTCCTGATGTATCACGGTCAAGTCGATGGACAACATGTGCCGTACACTTCTGCTTTGTCTTACGGAAATAATCGTCAAGAACAGTTTTCACATTCAATGAAGAATGGCCAGCAGCCATTGAAAGAATACCAATATTCTTTTCAATCACTACCAAAAATCTGTCTTCATAGACGATCTTCACATAGCGACTACGGAAGAGATCGTTCTTCTTGCTCTTGCTAACAGATATATTGTCGCCAGCCTTCAGTGGATGGTCAAACTGTGTAACGCACTTACCATTCACCTTGATACCACGATTCTGTAGCGTTGCCTTTACCTTACTCTTACTCTCATTCAGGTTAGCCAGCAACCATTCAAGCAATGGAGCGGGGGCCGTCACCTTATAATGCTTATATTTTTCTTCTGTATATGGGTTCTTTCTTATCATACTACAAAAGTACAAAGAAATAATGATTAAAACTATTACACGCCTAATAAATCATCCGAATGACCTACGACTGAGATAGAACAGCTAATAGATTGCTTTCCTATAATAAGGTTATCAATACGCTCAATACCGTTTTAGAACATCTTAACCCACTCACGAAAGCGTGCAACACCTTCTTCGCCAAACTTGGAAAGACTTTCTATTGCCTGCTCAATCGTCTTCTCTTCATCAAGATGAGACTTAGAAAAGAACTTATCAGCATAACAAATTACCTTCTCTTCCATGGTTTCAGGGAGGAAGTCTTGCTGAGGAAGTGGCAGCTTTTGTGCAATGATTTGGCTACGAGTGATACCCGCTCCAGTATGACGTTCACAAACGCAAGCATGTCGCGGGAAGCCTTCTGCACGCAACATCTCTGCACCAATACGACCATGACAGATATAAGGCTCAGTGCCGAAACATTGTATACCTGGGGCATTGCAACGAACAATACCTATATCATGCAGCATAGCAGCTTCCTCTATAAACTGACGGTCAAGCGATAACTCTGGATGACGATCAGCAATAGCAAGTGCTTTATCCGCTACAGCACGACTATGAACAAGAAGGATATGACGTAGTCCGTTATCCTCGGGATAGTATTTATTGATAATTACTTGGTAATCCATATCACGAAAAAAGCCACACCTCCTCTCCCAGTCGGCTTACACCGCCATGAATGAGGAGCCGTGGCCCTATCATTTATAATAATGATTCTTTATTCTTCGTGTGCTCTCTCGATGTAAGCGATAACGTCGCCCTTGTCTACCTTAGCACCCTGCTTAGCGTTGATTTCCACTAACTTACCACCAAGGGCAGCAGGAACAGTTACAAACTCACCCCAAGGAGCCTGAATGTAGCAGAACACATCACCTTCTTTATACTCCTTACCGATGAATGGTTCGATAGCTGGAGCAGCCTCACCATCACCTTGGAATTCCCAGAAGAGCTGACCCTTAACAGGAGAAACAATAGCATCAGCCTTAGCATGCTTGAATGCTGCTGCCTCCTCAGGGCTTACCTTTGCACCGAGTTTAGCATCCTTTGCAGCCTGAAGGTCAGCAAGGAAGTTCTTCTTAGCCTGTCCGCTCTTGTAGTTACGGTACTGCTCTGGGTGCATAGCCAACTCGAAGAGTTCCTCATCATCCTGTCCGTAATCCCATCCGTTCTCATCCATTTCCTTACGGAAGTCGTCAAGAGCGTTTGTAAGTAAGGTGTGAGGATCGGCATCAGTGAACTCAAGACCCTTCTGCTTAGCAAGGTCTTTCAACTCCTGACATATCTCACCAGGAACACGACCACTCTTACCAAGAATCATACCCCACATAGAATCGTCCATCATTACAAAACGACCCTTACCCTGCTCAAGGGTGAGGAGGTTCATAAGAGCAATGTTCTTTGTGTATTGTGAGAATGGAGTTACCAATGGAGGATAACCTACGCGTGGCCATACATATGCCACCTCATCAAACAACTTAACGAGCATATCATCTACAGAAAGCTCTGGTTCGCCCTTCTTCTTGCGGAGGTTATTAATAGTTGAACGAATACCACCAAGGTCAGCCATCATAGAACCCATCATACCACCTGGCAAACCACACTCAAGGAGCAATGAACTCATAATCTTGTTCTGTGGGTTGATGAAGTAGCCAAGCCACTCATCAATAAACTCCTGAGTCATAGCACGTGCCTTCATGTAGGCATCCATGTTGATTTCTGGTACATCAAAGCCAGCGTTCTTCAACATGCTCTGTACAGAGATAACGTCTGGATGAACCTTACCCCATGACAATGGCTCAATAGCAACATCAAGAATATCAATACCGTTCTTGGCTACCTCAAGCATAGAAGCCATTGACAAACCAGGACCAGAGTGACCGTGATACTCAAGAATAACGTCTGGATGCTTCTCCTTAATGCGACGAGTCAACTCACCAAGGAATGCAGGCTGACCGATACCAGCCATATCCTTCAAACAAAGTTCCTCTGCACCAGCTGCGATTTCCTCATCAGCCAACTTACAGTAGTACTCAATTGTATGAACAGGAGAGGTAGTGATACAGAGTGTTCCCTGTGGAGTCATACCAGCTTCCTTAGCCCACTTCAATGCAGGCGCAATATTACGAATGTCATTCAGACCGTCGAAAAGACGAGTGATATCCACCCCCTGAGCATGCTTTACACGATACATCAATGCACGAACATCATCAGGAACAGGATACATACGCAAAGCGTTCAGACCGCGATCAAGCATGTGCGTCTTGATACCAGCCTCATGCAGAATCTTGGTGTAGGCACGTACAGACTCGTTTGGGTTTTCACCTGCCAAAAGGTTTACCTGCTCGAAAGCACCACCATTGGTCTCTACACGTGCGAAACAACCCATCTCAATGAAGACAGGTGCAATACGTACCAACTGATCCTTGCGTGGCTGGAACTTACCAGAACTCTGCCACATGTCTCGATAAATGAGACTGAACTGAATTTTCTTTCCCATATATATTTTCAATATGTTACTAAATGAAGGGATTGCAGCATGCAATCTGACCTGCAAAATTAGATAAAAATTTCCAAAAAACGACTGACCGCTAATATTTTTTGCAATAATTGACTATCTTTGCAGTCTAAAAGTTAGTACATGAAGAAAATGTTTTTCCCTCTCTTCGGCTTTGCACTGCTTTTCCTTACAGCTTGTTACAACCAAGTATCGACTGGAGATCACAGTGCTATCGATGTTGAGGTTCAAATGAAAGGTGATAGTACACGCTACGGATTGGCGTGCGACGGTTGCTCTGATTCTATAATTGTTCTCCTACCAAATGAGGGAGGTGACCCTGTAAAGTTTGACATTGTAACAGCAAAACGCAATGGCATGGTTTATGGTACACCCGAGATAGGCGACGAATTAGCAATTGTTCCTAATCCTATTGACCCCTTTGAGGCAGAAATGGTTATTAATCTTGAACAAATGAAGGGTACATGGACTTTCCAAGTCTTGCCAAAGTTGAAGCCTAACCCTACGAAGTCAGAGGAGGAAATATTGGCTGGCATGAGCGATTCTATGAAGGCTGCCTTGTTTACACCGCGTGAGTATGGCTTTACACTGAAGAGTTATAACCAAGCTTCGCCAGTGGGTTATGTCATGAAAGCTAACTCTTTGGAAGATGAAAGTCCTGTGGAATATCCTAAGGTGACTGTTTATACGAGCTGGCACATCTTCAACGGTAGACTTTATATCTATAAAGACACACTTGACGAACAGGGACACCGCATTCCACAAGACTCTGTCGGCTTTGACTCTGGTTCTATGCGCTACCTCTCTGAAGACTCTATGGCTGCTCTTTTTGGTAAGAAAGTGATGCAGTATCACCGCAAGAAGAATGCTTTGGAAGCAAACAAAGAAGCTCAAAAAGCAGAAGAGAAGAACGCTATTATACAGAGTTTTAAGAAATAAATATGGTTCTTCCGTTAAATCTATAGATGATTCTTACATAGTTTTAACGGAAGGACTGAAGTAACTTATTAAACAAAATGATAGGATAAAAACTATCAAACTACATATTTTATTATAACTTTCCGACGCAAGATACCTTTTCTTATTAATACCTCAAAGATACGGATAGAGATTTGAAAAATCATTACATACTTTCAAATAAAACATCTATAAATAAGGACAAAAACACATACAAAAGAAAGACTTGTAACCAAAAGGAAATCAATCAGTTAGAAAGTAGCATATCAAAAGATGCTTAATTGGACTTCAAAAGGGCGTTAGTAAGGGGCTTAAAGGGCACCTTTTGCAAGCCAAAAGGGCGTCTTTAAGAAGCCTAAAGGGCATGTATTGGACTTAAGTCGTCTGAAAATAGTTTACATATATTGCTTAGTCAAGGAATAAGTTGTTTGTAGAAAACGGTCAGACACCAAATCTATTCACATTTTACCTTGTATTTATTCCCCTTTGTGAAAGCATCTAATTGGGGATAGTTATCGTAAAAATATGAGCGTTGTAATCTAATAAACCGATTTAGGTTTAATCTTTTCAAGCACAAGATTTGGCTGTTATTACAATTTTATATACCTTTGTGCAGATAATTATAGAGGTAATTCAGCCGTCATATACATAGGCTAAAAAGCCTTTCACAACCAAGGCAGCAATGCCGTTATAAAAAGGAGACCACTACAGGTTTTAAGAATATGAAGAAATTAATAGCGTTGTTTTCAATCATAACAATACTCTCCTTCTCTTGCTCAACCATCGTTTCAGCACAGGCATCAGCCAAAGCAGCGACCGCAGCTACTGCTGACACACTTTCAGATGATGCACTGAACGAGACAGGTGTAGCCGATACAGCAACCGTTAAAACACCAACCGCACAAGATACGGGCATCCACCAATCCTTAAAGCGTAAGTTCATCGAGGGTAATGCTGGCTTCATGTCGTTGGTAGCATTAGCTTTGGTGTTAGGCTTAGCATTCTGTATTGAACGCATTATCTATCTAAGTCTTTCAGAAATAGACGCCAAACGATTTGTTGGTAAGTTGGAGGATATGATTGTTGCAGGCGAGATTGAACAGGCAAAAGCACTGAGCCGCGACACACGTGGACCAGTAGCTTCCATCTGTTATCAAGGTCTGTTGCGTATAGACGATTCTATAGAAAATATCGAACGTAGCGTTACCTCATACGGTAGTGTTCAGAGTGCTAACCTTGAGAAGGGCTGTTCATGGATTACACTCTTCATTGCAATGGCTCCATCACTCGGTTTCCTTGGAACCGTTATCGGCATGGTTATGGCTTTCGATCAGATTCAAGAGGCTGGCGATATTAGTCCAACGATTGTGGCATCAGGTATGAAGGTGGCTTTGATTACAACCATCTTCGGTATCATCGTAGCCCTCGTACTGCAGATATTCTACAACTATATCCTCTCAAAGATTGACCATATCACAGCACAGATGGAAGAATCAGCCATCACATTGTTGGATGCAATCATGAAATATAAACTTAAGAGAATTCAGAATTCATAATTCACAATTCATAATTATGATTACTTATGAGTCACAATACATTAACAAATACTCGAATGGGAGCCTATTAGTAAGCAAGAATTATGATATTCATATTCAACTATTCTTACCAAGTTTCCTTCTGTAACAGACATAGAGTACATCGGTAATCATAATTATGAATTTGAATTATGAACTATGAATTAAAGAAGTAATCATAATTATGAATTCTGAATTATGAATTCTGAATTAAAAAGTGGTATGATGAAAATAAAAGGTATAGCAAAGATGGACGAGGAACGCATATCACAGCGTGTCCTCTACGTGATAGTAGCATTATCAGCTATTGTCTTTTTGGCATTCTATCTCATTGGCTATGACACCCCTTTTACAGGCAACACAGCATTCAATGCACCTATGCTTACCGACGTTTTGCTTGGGTTTATGTGGGGATTGCTTGCTATCACAACTACAGCCTCTATCGTTGCCGTAGTTCGAGGCATACGAAGAGCCAACCGAAGTGAAGGAGTGACGAATGGTATTCCTGCAAGAAGGATTACCTATACTACATATGGAATAACAGCACTCATCTTACTCTTGACCTTTGTTTTCGGTTCTACGCAGACAATGATGGTCAATGGAGAGAACTTCACAGACAGCTTCTGGCTTCGTATAACAGATATGTTTGTGAACAGTTCACTACTTTTACTTGTTCTTGCAGCAGGAGTAGTAGCCTTTGGAGCGACTCGTTATTACAGAAAGGGACGCGGAAAATGATGTTTCGTAAGAGAGAACGAAGGAAAGTTCCTATACTAAATACGACGTCAACGGCAGATATTTCGTTCATGCTGTTGATATTCTTCCTTGTTGCCTCTTCTATGGACCTCGACAAAGGACTGTCACGTCAGTTGCCTGCTATCGACAAAACAAAGACACCACCTGCTGCCGTTGATAGCAGAAAAGTAATGCGTATTGTTATCGATGCGAAGAATCAAGTGACACTTGATGGAAAGGCTGTGACGATGAAGGAGCTCTTACAGCGCGCAACACAGCTTATTCAAACTAACGGAAAGGGGCATCTTATCCAGTTACAGAGCAACCGTAACGCTTCATACGATACCTATATCCACGTGCAAAACCAATTAGTTGCAGCGTATAACACCCTTCGCAACCAACGCGCACTCAATCTTTTTGGAAAAGAGTTTGAGCTATGTAGCTACGAACAGCAGAAGCAAATAGCTGACGAATTACCTATGCGAATATCAGAGGTGTATACTGTTAGCAAGGCAGACAACACTGAGAAAGGGGGTACAGAATGAAACTCTATCGTGGAAGAAATCATGAGATTCCTGCATTGAACACAGCTTCTATGCCCGATCTTATCTTTTCTATTCTATTCTTCTTCATGTTAGTTGTACACATGAGGAAAGCAAACGTACACGTAAAGTACCAAGTGCCAATGGCAACAGAGCTTTCACGCATGTATAATAATTCAACTATACAGCACATCTATATTGGTCGTCCCATCAATAGCCTTGGACAAGTAGAAGGAGAGAAGATGGTTGTACAATTAAATGATCATATCACAACGATTCCTGAAATAAGGAAATATCTGATTCAACTCTCTGCTGCTTTACCGCCAGAACAGCGCAAGGAGCTAAGTGTAAGCATCAAGGCAGACCGCCATGCAGATATGGGTACGATTATGGATCTCAAACAAGTGTTGAGAGAGGCTAACGTGTTGAATGTCAACTTTACAGCCACAATGAGTAGGAATAACAAACTGAAGTAGGTTATAAAGTTGTAATTTGTTGTAAAAAACGACTTTTTAACTTGCTTATTAAGAGTTTTTTTAATACCTTTGTAAGCAAAATCAAATTGTAAATAATGGCACATAGAAGTTTAGATCGTCTTGATAAGAAGATTCTGCACCTCATCTCTGAGGATGCAAGAATTCCATTCCTTGAGGTTGCACGTGCATGTAACGTCAGCGGTGCAGCCATTCATCAACGTATTCAGAAGTTAACAAATCTTGGAGTAATTAAGGGTTCACAGTTTATTATAGACCCAGAACGTATTGGTTATGAGACCTGTGCATTCATTGGTTTGAACCTTAAGAATCCTGAGAAATTTGATGATGTTGTTGAAGCTCTGCGTCAGATTCCAGAGATTGTGGAGTGTCACTACACCACAGGTGAGTATGACCTCTTCTTGAAGATTTACGCATACAACAACCATCACCTTATGTCTGTCATTCACGACAAGCTGATGCCACTTGGTCTATCACGCAGCGAGAGTTCAATCTCTTACAATGCTGTTATCGACCGCACCTTACCTATTGAGGGCATGAAGGTTGCTGATGTAGTTCTGGATGATGATGAAGAGGACGAGGAGTAAAAACATTTCTACCTATAATTAATAGCGTAGAATAAACTAATATCCTTTTATAAAGGATGACTGATACAAAGAAACCCGTACAACATTTGTGCGGGTTTCTTCATTTTCATACTCTCCTACCCTATTCAACCAACTTATCTATCGATTTTATCAGTTCTTATCACGTCACTTTTCACACCTCAGCTGCTGTGAAAAATATTGACATAAAAATCAACAACAAGCCTCTTTTTAATACTCAAAACCACCAAAAGCCACACACGCATAACTCCTTATTAACTAAACTTTTACAAAGTAGCATTTCTACAGGTGCTTAATAAGGGTTCAAAAGGGCGTTAGTTTGACCTCAAAAGGGCATCTTTTAAAAGCCAATTGGGCGTTAATTCAAACACTGTTAAGCATCAATTAAAATTGGTTATTTGATTTTTCTTGACAGAACCAGTAAATTTAAAGACTTTAAGAAGAACTTAATAAGGAGGTACCGAACTCACAGAAACTTTATCATTTTATAAATAAAAAGTCCTCACAAGCAGAAATGTGCTTGCGAGGACTTTCCAATATATTTTTTTTAAGCTGTACAACAACTTACAGGTGACTCATTACTACTTGAGTACATAGGCTTTCACCCGTTGCCATACAACTATTATTCCTTAATGTTTGGCTCTTCCAAACCGAGGTTGCGCTTCTTATCAACTACCTTCAAAGTAAGACCAATGATAAGAGCTATCACACCCAGACCAGCAAGCATAATCAGCGGAGCTGTATAATTGAGCTGCGTTGGGTCGGTAACACCAACGTTTGTTTTGTCGAGAACCTTACCGATAAGCATTGGGAACAACCACAAACCGATATTCTGAATCCAGAAGATAAGTGCGTATGCAGAACCGATAATCTTTGCATCTACAAGCTTGGAACACTTGGCCACAATGAAGCAGGCACGAGTGAGAAAGAAGCACCGAGAACAAGGATGGTTACATAAGCTACGATAACACCACCCACCTGACTTGACTTAAACTGTGGAAGGACAAAGGCAAAAGTGAGGTGACATACAATCAGAAGTAATGAACCCAATACGAGCATAGATGCAGCCTTACCCTTATGATCAACATAGCTACCAAGGATAGGAGTAATACCTACTGCAAGCAATGGGAATACAGCAAAGATTGACTCTGCAGATTGACGCATATAACCCATGTAGCAATAAACTACAAGGCTCAAAACAGAAAAGAAGAGCATAGTGTTCTTCAAAACCTTATTCTTCATGAAGTTGAACATGAATGCAGTTGCAGCAACAACGAGCATGATAACGTACTGTATGATAGTCACACTTGATGAAGCCCAGAATGAGTCTGCAGGAAGTTCATGGAAGGTAAGGTTACACTGAAGCATATTTACAGCATACTTCTGGAATGGGAAGATTGCTGAGTAATAAAGTACACAGAGTAACGCAACGAGCCAGAAGCCCATACTTGAAAGAATCTTACCGAGGTCGCTAATCTTGAATGGGTCGTCTTTCTCCTCTGCCTCACCTGTCTGTGAGTCGAGCTTCTTATCCATGAAGAAGTAAACGATGAACATCATCAATGCAATACAGATAAGTACTACACCGAAAGCTACAGAACGAGAAACATTAATATCGCCACCAAGTTTAGCAAAGAATGGTGAGAAAATCATACAGGTAGCAACGCCAAGACGAGCCAAAGCCATCTCTGAACCCATTGCCAATGCCATCTCACGACCCTTGAACCACTTTACAATACCACGAGAAACAGTGATACCTGCCATCTCAACGCCACAACCAAATATCATGAAACCACAAGCTGCAACCTTTGCAGATGCTGGCATCCCCTGATAGAAAGGAGATACGCCCAACTGCTCGAAGACAGGAATGTGGTTGAGATTATTGGTAAACCATACGTCAAGTGCACTACCAGCAAAGCTGTCGCTGATGGCATAGTACTTGATTAAAGCACCAGCTAACATCACTGCACCAGACAAGATAGCAGTGAAACGAACGCCCATCTTATCGAGGATAATACCTGCGAAGATGAGGAAGAATACGAAGACATTAAGGAATGTCTCTGAACCCTGCATAGTACCGAATGCGGTTGAGTCCCAACCTCTCTGCTCCTGCATCAACTCCTTGATTGGAGAAAGGATATCAACAAAGATGTAGGCACAGAACATTGCCAGGGATAAAAGGAGGAGAGCCGTCCAGCGCATCGCTGCTGAATCTCTCAATGATGTTTGAATTTATCAGTCATGATGATTTTTTTAGTTAACAAGTTTACGAGAGGACAAGTTGACAAGTTTGACAAGTTGACAAGTAAACAAGTTGTTTGTTAGATTATAAGTTGAAAGTGAACGAGTGAACATGTTGACGAGTGAACGAGTGGATACTATCAAGCAACTTGTCTACTTGTAAACTCGTCAACACGTTAACTTGCAAAAGCTACTTCTTCAGCCAGCGGTCGAGCCAATTAAAGAATGTACGCTGCCAGAGAACACTGTTTTGTGGTTTCAATACCCAGTGGTTCTCATCAGGATAGAGAAGTAACTCAGCAGGGATACCACGCAGACGAGCTGCATTGAAAGCACCCATTCCTTGATTAGCATTAATACGATAGTCTTTCTCGCCGTGGATACAAAGGATTGGAGTATCCCACTTATCAACATTCAAATGAGGACTGTTTGCGTAGGTACGCTTTGCAGCTTCGCTCTTGTCCTTATTCCAATATGCATCGTCATACTCCCAGTTGCTGAACCAAGCCTCCTCTGTATCTGTGTACATACTCTCAAGATTGAAAGCACCATCATGAGAGATGAAACACTTGAAGCGCTTGTTGTGAATACCAGCAAGATAATAAACAGAGAAGCCACCAAATGAAGCACCAACAGCGCCTAAGCGGTCTTTGTCTACAAATGGTAGATTGTTAGCTGCATCGTCAATCGCTGAAAGATAGTCGTTCATACACTGACCAGTCCAATCGGTACTAACTTCCTCGTTCCATGCACTACCAAAGCCTGGCAAGCCACGACGGTTTGGTGCAATGATGACATAGCCATTGGCTGCCATTATCTGGAAGTTCCAACGATAGCTCCAGAACTGAGAAACAGGACTTTGTGGTCCGCCTTCACAGAAAAGCAATGTAGGATATTTCTTATTTGGATCGAAGTGTGGAGGAGTAATTACCCATTCCATCATTTCCTTACCATCAGTTGTCTTTACCCAACGAGACTTTACATCACCCAAAGCTAACTGGTCATAGATGTGCTTATTCTCAAAGCTGAGCTGTGTCTGAACGCTTGCTTTCTCCTTCTTAGCAGGAGTTATAGCGAAGATTTCATTAGCTTGAGAGATACTCTGGCGGATAGCAAGCAACTTCTTATCACCAAGGAGTGAGATGCTTACATAGTTATGATCGCCTTCTGTCAGCTGCTTCACCTCACCCTTAAGATTCGTCTGATAGACATTCACCGTTGCATGCCATACACCAATGAAATAAAGGTCCTTTGAATTAAGGCTCCATGTATAGTCGTCTACATTTGAATCAAAGCTTTCAGCGACGTATGTCTTCTTGCCTGTTGCCAAGTCATAGACACAGAGGCGGTTGCGGTCACTCTCATAACCATCGTTCTTCATACTCTGCCATGCAATGTACTTGCCGTCAGGTGAGAACTTAGGGTTAACATCGTAACCTACATTCATATCGCCAGCCTGATGATTTACAGCCTGATTGCGCATACTCTTTGTAGCATCAATCTTTGGCTCAACATAGTCGGCTGGCTTGCAGAGATTCTTTGTTTGGCGAGTCTCCACATTATATATATATATGTCGGCATCGGTAGAGATAGCATACTGTGTACCTTCCTTCTTACGGCAGGTATAAGCAATGAACTTAGAATCCTTGCTCCAATCAATCTGCTCAATACCACCAAATGGAGCCAACGGACTCTCGTAAGGTTCGCCTTCGAGTACATCAGCACCTGCTCCAACACCCTCAGCAGTTACATCCGCCACAAAGGATGTGCATTTGTTGTAACGTAATGGTCCCAGTGACGATAGTTCATATCGGTGATGACCATACCCGTAGCCTTTGGCAAGTCGCTTGGGTTCTGCTTGATAGTGCCATAGTAAGGGATGCTCTTGATGAGAACAACACGCTTACGGTCTGGAGAGAATCGGAAACCTTCGATGTCGATATCCGAATGTGTCAACTGCTTACGGTTAGTACCGTCTGCATTCATTGTCCACAGCTGTCCACCTGTAAGGAATGCCAAGGTATTGTTGTCGAGCCATGCTGCATCGCCCTCACTCTTTGCAGAGGTAGTCAGCAGACGGTCGTTCTTACCATCGGCATCCATCACGCGTAGTACTTGGTGCCCTTTGTTTTCTTTGACACTGTAATAACCCACCTGATAGACAATCTTCTTGCCATCAGGTGAGGCTTGTGCAGCACCGATACGTCCCATAGCCCAAAGTGTCTCAGGAGTCATGAGGTCACTTGTCAGCGTAATGTTGCTACGTCCGATGTTCACATCCTGTGCTTGTGCAACGCTACCACTCATCATCAGAGCCGCAGTCATTGCCATGGTTAAGTTTTTGTTCATAGTTATAGACCTTTCTTTTTCTTATTTAGCTCATCTTGCTTGCGTCGAAGTTCTTCTTGCTGCTGCTTCTGTAACTCCTGTAAAGCCTGCATACGAGCGAAGAGTCCACTACCCATATTGTTCTTAGGGTTGTTCTTTCGCTCTTCACGACGTGCTTCAAGGATAGCCAGAAGTTTCTCCTCATTGGTTGTCTTGCGCAATGCCCACATAATAGCAGCTGAGAAGAAGAGAGATATAAAGTAATAGAAGTTCAGACCTGATGAATAGTCATTAAACATGAAGAAGAAGAACAATGGCATACCAAACATCATCCACTGCATCATCTTCATCTGATCAGCCTGCTGTCCAACCATCTGATCCTTCTGCTGCTGCATGGTAAACCATGTGTAAAGTAAGTTGGCACCACAGAAGAGAATACAAGTCAATGAGATATGATCACCAACGAGCCAAACGTCATGGCTCCATGAGAAGATTGGATCGAAAGTACTGAGGTCATGCATCCAAAGGAAGCTCTGACCACGAAGCTGAATAGCATTCGGTACGAAGTTGAACATCGCAATCCAGATAGGCATCTGTATTAACATAGGAAGACAGCCTGACAAAGGACTCACTCCATACTCTGAATACTTCTGCATCATAGCCTGTTGCTTCTGCATCTGGTCTTCTGGCTTATTGAATTGCTTCGTTGCTTCATCCAACTTTGGCTTCAACACACGCATCTTAGCAGAACTCATATAGCTCTTCTTCACCATTGGGAAGGTAATAAGCTTTAATAATAAGGTAATGAGAATCAATACAACTCCCATTGGGAACACCTTACTCAACCAATCGAATACATAAAGAGTAAACCAACGGTTGATAATGCGGAACAATGGCCAACCAAGATATACGAGGCGTTCCATGTCAAGTTCCTTTGCAAACTTACTCTCTGTTTCAACAGACTGAAGCAGACGGAAATCATTAGGACCAAAGTAGAATTCGAACTCTGAAGGGCGCTTACCTGTTGGATCAAAGCCCGCCTTCATGTTAGCCTCATAGTGCTTGAGGTAATGAGAAGACTTCTCAAGTGGTGTACTCTTAAGCTTTGCACCTGTTGCAAAGTTATCCTTTGCAATCATCACAGCAGAGAAGAACTGGTTTTTGAAAGCTACCCAATCCATTGGGTCCTCTGTTGTCTCTTCCTTTTCAGAAGTCTCACTCAAGTAATCAGTACCCCCATCATGCTTCTTATAGGTAAGTGTTGCATAGCGGTTCTCAAATGTGAAACCACGTTCCTGCTGCTTACAACGCTCCTGCCAGTTAATATCTATCTGGTTATAATTTGGAGCAAAGAGTCCACCCATACCCTCTGCCTGCAAAGACATATTGAGCAAATAGTCCTTACCAAGTGTATAGTTCAAGGTAAGTGTCTTACCCTCTCCTGCCACAGCAGTCAGCGTAACAGTAGAATCTGTCATATTTGAAGGAGTGAAGATAAGGTCTTTTGTCTCAATATTACTATTCTTTGCAGCCAACATAAAGTTAAGGCTCTGGTCGTCACCACTAAACAAAGTAACATCCTTCTGATCCTTTGAACCATCCTTAACAGCGATATCATGACCAATATAGTTCTTGATAACAGCCTTCTTTACGACACCACCCTTGGTGCTCAAAGTCAGTTCAACCTTACCATTCTTCAAAGTAATATCCTGCGCCTTGCCATTCAAAGCAGCATGGAATAGTGCTGTTGAATCAGTAGCCTGCGCAGCCTTCTGCTGTGCCTGCTTCTCAGCAGCAAGTTTCGCAGTCTGTGCTTTCTTAGCAGAAGCGATAGAATCCTTTACAAATTCAGCTCTCTGCTGTGCTACCTGTTCAGCTGATGGCTGCTGCCACCAAGCAAAACCAAAGAGGATCAGGGCAATAAGTACAAACCCTGTGATTGTTCTTTTATCCATTTATTTGTTTTTCTGATTTTCAATTGAAGTCTTTACGAAGTCGAGGAAGAGCGGATGTGGACCGAGTACAGTTGACTGATACTCTGGGTGGAACTGTGTTCCAATATACCACTTCAAACCTGGTATCTCAACGATTTCAACCAAGTCGCTCTCTGGATTGCGACCAACACACATCATACCATGCTTCTCAAACTCCTTTTCATAGTCGTTATTGAACTCATAACGATGACGATGGCGCTCCTGTATATGCTCTTGCTTATAGATATTAAAGGTATGTGAACCCTGACGCAGTACGCACTCATAGGCTCCAAGGCGCATCGTACCACCCATATTGGTGATATTCTTCTGCTCCTCCATAATATCAATCACATTGTGTGTAGTCTTCTCATCAATCTCTCGTGAGTTAGCATCCTTATACCCAAGGACATTACGAGCAAACTCAATCACCATCATCTGCATACCAAGACAAATACCGAAGGTTGGGATATCGTGTGTACGTGTATAGTGAGCTGCAACGATTTTACCCTCAATACCACGCTGACCAAAGCCCGGACAAACCACAATACCATCCTGTCCCTTAAGTTTCTCAGCTACATTCTCCTCTGTCAGTTCCTCAGAATTGATAAAGGTGATAACCGTCTTACGGTCATTATAGGTTCCAGCCTGCAACAAGCCTTCACGAATACTCTTATAAGCATCCTGCAAGTCATATTTACCAACAAGTCCAATGTGTACTTCCTTAGTTGCTTTACGCTGACGATCAAGGAACTCCTTCCAAGGACCGAGCGCAGGTTTAGGACCAACTTCCTCACCGCACTTACGCAGAATAGCAGCATCCAAACCCTGCTCTAACATATTTACAGGAACATCGTAGATACTTGGGAGGTCCTCACTCTGTACAACGCAGTCGAAATCAACATTACAGAAAGCAGCAACCTTCTTACGGATATCATCGTCAAGATGCTTTTCTGTACGCATCACGAGCACATCTGGCTGAATACCTACACTCTGCAATTCCTTTACGCTGTGCTGAGTTGGCTTTGTCTTCAACTCACCTGCAGCCTTAAGATAAGGAACATATGTCAGGTGAAGATTGATCGCACGCTTACCCAATTCCCACTTCAACTGGCGAATAGCCTCAAGGAATGGAGCTGACTCAATATCACCAATAGTACCACCTATCTCAGTAATCACAAAGTCATAGTGATACTTCTGCCCCAAAAGCTTAATATTACGTTTGATTTCGTCCGTAATATGAGGAACAACCTGAATAGTCTTACCCAAGTAGTCGCCACGACGCTCCTTGTCAATAACGCTCTTATAGATACGTCCCGTTGTCATAGAGTTCGCTTTTGTGGTCTTAATACCTGTGAAGCGCTCATAGTGACCGAGGTCGAGGTCGGTCTCCATACCATCCTCTGTTACGTAGCACTCACCATGCTCGTAAGGGTTCAGCGTACCCGGGTCAATGTTGATGTACGGATCAAATTTCTGAATGGTAATGTTGTAACCTCTTGCTTGAAGAAGCTTACCGATTGATGACGAGATAATTCCTTTACCAAGTGAAGAAACTACGCCGCCCGTAACGAAAATGTACTTTGTTTCAGCCACGATGTATGTATGTTTAATTATTATCTTCTAAAACGAAAATCGTTGGTTCTAAACTAAAATGCAAAGATACTAATTTTCCATGAATTAGGCGGGATATAAAGATAAAAAAAACATAGTATATTTCATTTAATTGCCACAAGACCTATGAACAGTGCTATCATCTATGATTACAATGAGATTTTATCTACCTTATGGCAGATTTTATTATTACAAAACTAAGAGACATTTTAATAAAATATTTTTGCAACAAAACACCCCTTCCACAAGACTAAATCTTATATTTCAAACAGTTACAATTACATAAGAAAACTACAATTTAGCAATAACGAACTAAGAAGAATATCACAAGAGAAGACTACTCTAAAACTTTAAAGAAACTTAAAATCCTCTTTGCTGCCGCTTTAATGTAAAACTAAAGTTCTATTTTTGCAAACTAATTTGAGGCTAACATATAGACGACATACGTTAGGATTCACAAGGAAAGATGCTCGAGTGGTTGAAGAGGCACGCCTGGAAAGCGTGTATACCCCTAAAGGGTATCGGGGGTTCGAATCCCCCTCTTTCCGCAAGAAAGGTGTAAGCCAATGGATTACGTGGCTTGCACCTTTTTCTTTTCTGACAACTTAATATAGAAAGGGAAACATTCTAATAACCACAACTACACATCCTTACACAAAACACGTATTTTCCAATTCATTGCTTGTTATACGGCTTTATTTTCCTAACTTTGCAGAAAGTAAGATTAAGAAACGGATATTGTATCCACGCAATAACATCCAAATTTAACAAAAGAAATGATAGAACTCGATACTACCAATATGTGTTCACACCTGCAGAAGAAGCTCTTTAACGAAGAAGGTGTCTACTATCCTATATGGCAGGCGATGAAGAATGATGATGAGATAACAGCTGTGATTCGTTCACGACAGTTGCATATCTACCGTAATGGTAAAAAAGTTTTAGTGCTTCCCGGCAAGGCTGCACCGAAGATTATTCGTGAAGATAGCCTCAACGAACTCTTACCTAAGGACTTACTGAAATGAAAAAAGCAATCGTCGTAGGCGCCAGCAGCGGTATCGGACATGAAGTAGCACGACTGCTCATCGCAGAGGGATGGGCGGTTGGTGTGGCTGCTCGTCGTATAGACAAGTTGACAGACTTGCAAGCTATGGCACCAGAGCGGGTCTACACCGCCCAAATTGATGTAAATAACGAAGATGCAGAGACTTCCTTACTGCAACTTATAGAACGTATGAACGGCATCGACCTCTATTTTCATGCCGCAGGAATCGGTTGGCAAAACCCAAGTCTTAATGCTGACATAGAACTCAAAACAATGGAAACCAACGCCCTTGGATTCACACGAATGATTGGCTGTGCCTATCGCTATTTTGCCAATAAAGGAGGTGGACACATCGCTTGTATCAGCTCTATCGCTGGAACAAAAGGACTCGGACCTGCTCCTGCTTATAGTGCGACAAAGGCGATGCAGAACACCTATCTACAAGCATTGGAACAACTCGCAGCTTGTAAACATCATAACATCCACTTCACCGATATTCGTCCCGGCTTTGTCGACACTCCCCTACTCGCTGGTACATCTCACCTTCCGATGCTGATGACCACTAAAAAGGTGGCACGCAGTATTTTAAAGGCTATTAACAGCCGACGACACATCTGCGTCATCGATAGCCGTTGGTGCGTACTCACCTACTTATGGCGACATATCCCTAACTGGATATGGAGGCGAATGAAGCTGTGTTGACCTACCTTTATCACTGTAAAAGAACAAATTACACCTTCTATTATTTCTTAAAATATGAATCAAGATCCTTTAGTTCCTTTTCAAGGACTTTGTCCATTTCTTTTTCTATAAAATCTTTTTTAACACGTGAGATAAACCTTATATCAGTAAATAATCGATATATAGTAACAAGAATTCCACCAACATCAAGTTTACGCCAATCTTCTGTCCCAATAGCATACGCAATATTACCAGTAGATGCAAGAGTGTTTGATATAGCAAGAATCTTACGAGTTCTTACTTCATAGAATGTTTTGTCACCATCTTTTTGGGGATTATAAAAAAGTCCATGAACAAGACTAATTATCATATTGATAATAATACTCCACGCAGCCTGATTACCTACAATCTTGATATCTTTAAGCAAGCAGAGAGAATCATACTGACTCTTGTACAGCTTTCCAGCTAAAGCTTCAGAAAATGTTTCTATTACAGGTACAGGGAGTCCTAATTTAGTAAAAATATCAGACTTTAAATGAACATACTGAGCAAAGATACCTGCAGGTAACCTTAACCAATCTTCTTTGACAGAGTCAAACACCTCATAAAATATAGTGGCAAGGCTTATTGACTCTGAAAAGTGTGGGGTCGTATCTCTTGCTATTCTATATGAATTAAAATTAGATAAAGTACAAGTGTCGGTAATAAAGTTTGCCGTTCCAAATATCCAACCCAATATAGGGTCATGCCCCAATGTCTTATATCGATGATATTTTCCTTCAAGATTTTCTCCAACTTTAGGTGAACCTGCAGTTGTGTCATATGGGGCACTACTGAATATTATCTGCTCCCACGACTTGTACTTCTTTGAGCCAGGCATGTGTCCATGCTTTTCAAAGAAAGATTGGATATTCTTGTTAGACTTATTGACAGCATCTTTTATTGTTTTATCGTTATGATCAAGACGAGTTGTGCTGTCTATCGTCTCTCCAATATCACCACAAATAGATTGGATAATAAGCCAGCGAGCGGTTTGAAGAGCAGTGGCTACCATTAAAAAAGACATATCTACCTTGTTGAAAATACCTGTCGCAGAAGAAAACTCATCATTTATGCGCTCAATTTCATCAACGCAGAACTGGAATTCTTCTTTAGAAAGCAAATCCTCAAAAGCAATATCTTCTATATACTTAGAATCAGCTACTTCTTCCAAATCCTTCCAATCAGGAATATCTTTTCTATCCACTTTAATGAAAGAACTCTCCGACATAGTATCTCTCTTTGAAACAGAACTTGGATCAATACCCCTTTTTCTAAGTTTTTCCTCTAATATATTGCGTATTTCCTGTAAACTATTTGAGTTCTGCTCTGAACTTTTTAATAAAGATTCAAGCTGTTGTTCTTGCATCTTTAATACTTTATTAGTTTTTTGCTCAGAGTCTGAATATTTATATTTACCCATATTATAAAATTATGCGGCATTAATAGCAGTTTCTACTTCATTCAGCATCTTAAGTATATGCTTAAGATTATCTATCTCTTTTTTATTGTTTACATTTTCAGATTCTAACTTTCTTATAATAGCCTGCTGCTTACAAACAACTTCACGCAGCATCCGCTCTTTTTCTTGACGTTGGCGTTTGCTATCCCGAAACAATTTCCAAATAGCAGCAATTGCTCCATTTATAATTAAAGGACCTGGAACAAGGACTGCTCCTGCAACAAATGCGACAATAGAAGGTGATACATTAATTTTTTTAGCTACTTCATCAATTGCACAAGATGGATTTTCAACTACTTTATCTGCCAACTTACAGATATCATTTACTTGTTCTTGCAAACTTGCCATAATTAATTAGATTTTAATTTTGTTAGATTAATCAGATTACAAAGATACTTATGACATAAGTAAAATCAATATTTTTTTAAAAAAACATCAATACTTACATCAATATTTCTATTCTTTGATTTTTACAAAGATACATATTTTTAGATTATACCTCAAAAAGACTTCTTTACATTTTTTTATTAATAAATACACAAAATGGCTAACAAAAACAAAGACACCTGTGAATAAAGCTTAACTTATCGCACCTCAAAATAAACTTTCAGGGTTTTCAATCATCTAAGCATATAAGTCTTAAAAACTGTCCATAACGAAAGGGAAGGAAAAGGATAAGTAAAAGAGGAAACAACAGATAAACAAGTAACAAAACAATAATTATTTAGGATATGAGAAAATTCTGTTTAAAGATTCACCGTTGGTTTGCTTTACCATTAGGCGTAATAATGGCTATTTTGTGCTTCAGTGGTCTGGCAATACTGCTAATAAAAGACCTTGCACCCCTCTTTGATATGAATGCAAAGGAGTTACCTATCTATACAACAATCGTACGACTGCACCGTTGGCTCTTTATGAAACCAGAGAATGCACATGAGGGTGGACAGTCACTTGGACGCATCCTTACAGCCGTGTCAGCAATCTGTATGTCAATCGTATTGTTATCGGGTGTTGTCATCTGGTGGCCAAAGACCAAGAAGGCGTTGAAAAGTCATTTGACCGTCAGCACTAACAAGGGTTTCCGTCGCTTTGTTTACGACTCTCACGTGTCATTAGGTATCTATGTCTTTATCTTCCTTTTCCTCATGGCACTCACAGGTCCTGTCTTCTCTTTCGGTTGGTACAGAGCGGGAATGTCTAAACTCTTCGGTCAGCCTATGCCACCAAAAGAAATGAAGATGCAACAGCCTAAAGATGGAATGAAGCAGGGCGGAACAAACGACAAAGCTTTTGTACCTACGGACGCAAGTCAGATGAAGGGACAACCACAAGCACACAAGGACGGAGCAAAAGACATGAAAGGTGATCAGCATGGTAAGAAGCCAAAGGGTGGAAAGCTGTTTAAGCAGTTGCATACAGGTTCATGGGGCGGCTGGTTCTCACGTGTCCTCTATGCTATCGCAGCCTTTATCGGTGGCTTCCTCCCTATTAGTGGTTACTACCTGTGGTGGAAGAGAAGAAGTGCGAAGAAGAAAAAAGCATAAAACATAATCATCATATATCACAAGTCCATTGATTGTATTCAGTTGATTAACCAATAGAATACCATCAATGGGCTTTTACGTTTATCCTTCAACGAAGCACTTACCTAAATATACTGACAAACTCCCAACTGCATTCATCCACTCACAGAGGATTAAACAACCAATATTATGTAAAGTTTCTTCAAACCATTAAAAAACAACTAACGCCCAATTAGACTCGAATTAAGCCTTAATTGGCTTTCAAAAGATGCCCTTTTGAGGTCTAACTAACGCCCTTTAAGAGTCTAAAAAATGCCCTTTTCAAATCGTATTTGTAAGACCTTGATTATCTGACCGTTACAAAATCCCATTTTTAGAGCGGTTTTCTATAAACAAAAGGCTTACAGAAAGCTCATTCTGTAATTATTTTTCACAATCCCCAAAACCCAATAAACCATAACTGATAATCAATATTATGTAATCTTTATTAGGGATAAGAAAACCTAATCACACAAAAAATCAACAATAAATTACTTATAAATGAGTATTGCCACCTTAACAAGAAGCTAGTACCTTTGCACTCGAAAAATTTTACAGACCGTAATAATAATGATGTTATATAGAATATTAAATAAGGTGATAAGTCTGGTGGAAGACTTGACTTGCCGAAAAAGTAAATCAGAAATACGTGTTAAAAAGAACATATTTGTATTTATTTACATGCGTGTATAAGATGAGAAATAAATAACAAATGATTAGTTTATTTTTAACCAAATCGACTTGCTTTTTATTCTTATTAAAGAATATATTTGCGTCAGATAATCTAATTTGGCGCGAATAAGATAAATACCATCATTTAAAGCTTTTACTCATTTTTAAATACCAGACAAAGAGATATTTCTCTTTTAAAAAAGTCTAATCAATATTATATTTTATCTAATAAAAACCCTTGAAGAGTATGGAATTTAAAAAGACACTCTACTCCCTAATGTTAGGCGGCATTCTTCTTTGCTTGTTCTCATGTGCAAAGGAAGACGAATTTGAAATGCCAACACTGGTGCTTTCTGAAAACAGTATTGCCTTTGATAAAGGCGTAAGTGAAAGAAACATTAGTGTAACAACAAATCAAAACAGCTGGATTGCATCGTCTCCACAGGAAGGCGACTGGCTCTCGCTGGTTCAGGACGGTAACGTACTGAAGGTGAAGGTAACTGAAAACAAGATTGGAACAGAGCGCACAAGCTATGTACTCGTTAACGCCAACGGCGCATCTGGTAAGATTGCTGTGACTCAGAGCGCAGCTGACGTAACGCTTGACGTGGTTCCAAATGCTATCTATCTGCCACAGACAGGTGGTGAGAAGACGATTGACATTACGACGAATTCGTCTGTCTATGACGTAACAACCAGCGAAGAAGTTAGCTGGTTGAAGATTGTCAAGTCGGAGGAAGAAATCAAACTGATAGCTGAGCGTAACGATACCTATCAGAAGCGTGAGGTGAAACTTTACGCAAAGAGCGGTAGTGTTATCCGCGAGATTGTTGTTTCTCAGTCGGGTATTCAACGCTACCTCCTCCCTATTCATCCAGGTGTACCACAGGACGAGCATAAGATTATGGACTTTGAGTTGGGTCGTGGTAGCTACTTGCGCGAGTATCAAGCAGCTATGCCAGCTTATGGACTTGAGGAGACTTACACCTTTATCACTGCTTCGCCTATCTTTACTTTGATTCAGTATTGTAGCACTGATGGTATTAATCCGTCACAGATGATCATGATTGGCGATGGTAGAAAGGCGATTGATGCCGTGAAGGACAAGGCTTTCGATAAGTTCTTGACAGACAATGGCTATGTGCGCAGCAACTCTCAGTCTGACAGAGAATATACCAATGACAAGGAATTGCTCTCTTTGAAGGTTTATATATCAGAAAAGGAGAACAACGAAGGAGTTAACCTCACTTTCACACCTATTATGAAGCAGAATGGGGAATACAAGACTTTCAGCAAGTTACCATTCTATCCTCTTGAGCTTCTGCAGAAAGACAACGTGAAGTTGGCACAGATTGAACAATACGAGCAGAAGGCTGGTAGTACAGAAGAAGAGCGTAGCCTCAACGAACATAAGAATACTGAGGTTTCACAGATTCAATATAAACTGAAGGCAAGTACAGACCCTTCTGCAGCCTACGGACGTATTCACATCTTCTACACAACGGATAAGGATGGTGATGCACCAGACAATTTGGGTAGTGTTCAGATTGGTGCATTACTCTTCAAAGACACCAACCTCGGTGTATGGAAGTATGGTACTAAATGGGTTGCAACCAAAGAAATCAAGAAGGTATTGGGTGATGAGGGCTTCTCTTTCCTCCGCACATCAGGCAACAACCATTTCTTTGTACGTGAAAGCGACCACTTGGTTATTGATGTTACCTGCGTCATAGACAACGATACACCAGTACTCGCATTGCTTACAGCTACGATCCATCCGTATCGGGTGCAAGTAGCAAAGCCGTAAAGGCACAGGCTAAGATGATTAGAAACTTCGCTGCTGTCAAGAGGGCTTTGAAGTTCTAAGCAAATTGTTATACCTTATTTAAATAATTACATGATATGCGTATAATCAATATACATAAGCTGCTGCAATTCTCTCTGCTATGCCTATTATTGGGCATAGCGGTTGGATGTGCTGAGAATGACAGCTTTGACCAGCCCTATCTGAATGTTTCAGAGAAGGAGATTTCTTTCTCTAATCAGATTGGTGAGAAGACAATTACCGTAAACACGAACTGTAAGGAGTGGATGGCTACTACACCGAAGGCATGGGTACACCTTACACAAAGTGGAAACGAGATTACTGTACACCTCGACCCTAACACAACAGGTATGGAGAGAAGTAGCTATATCCTTGTTGATGGTGGCTTAGCAGTACAGAAAATCATGGTAAATCAGAGTGCTGCTGATATCACATTAAACTTAAACAATGGTGAGGTAATTCTGCCACAGGCAGGTGGTACGACAACTGTCGACTTGAAGATGGATGCTACTTCCTATGACCTTACACAGAATGAGCAGCCAGAGTGGATGCAGGTTATCAAGAAAAAGCATGGTTTGAAGTTTATTTCTAAGCCTAATTATAGCACTACGGAAAGAACCACAAAACTGACAATCGCCTTTGCTGGAAAGAACCATGAGGTGGTTGTTAAGCAGCCGGGCGTTGCTACTTTTATCTTGGCTTGTAACCCAGGTAATCCTTATAGCTTGCATAAGATGATGGACTATGAGTATCGTCGTGGTAGTTTCTTGACGGAATATGGTGGCCCTGACGAGGTAAACGGCATCTTTGAAGAGAGTTACTTCTTCAAGACTCCATCGCCTTTGTTCAAAGACGTTGTCTATGTACATGATACAAAGCACTCTGTTCCAACACGTATCTACACACGTTCACTGACAAGAGAGGGTGTTAACGCTGTTAAGTCGCAGGCTTTCCAAGAGTTTATGAGAGCCAATGGATATACAAGGGACGAGAAAGATACAAATCATTACGTCAATATAAAGGAAGCTTTCACGATGGATGTAGACATTAGAGAGGAGAATAATAGCGTTGTGTTATTCTTCTATCAGATGCACACACAAGACCGTAGCTACCCTACCTTTAGTAGTCTTGACCTTGGTCCTATTGACCTTTTGAACAAAACTGACAAGAAGATAAGTGATGTCGAAGCTTATGAAACAAGTAAGAACAGTGAGGAAATGAAGCGACAAATGTCTGAGAGTAATGAGGTTGAAGCTATTCTCTACAAGACAAATGACCCTACATTGATTGCTCGTACTTACTTCTTCTATCTTCATAATGATGCCGCTGTACCACAAGAGAAGGCTGGAAGCGTTGAGCAATACAGTTTATTCTACAGCCAACCAAACTTAGGAATATGGCAGTATGGTAATGAATGGTTCGTAACTCATGAGTTCGACAAACTGCTTACTGCAAACAACTTTGAGTTCGTTGGCTACAATGGTAAGCACCATGTCTATGCGCGTCGTTCTGACTATCTGACCTTAGCAATCTCAGGTGGAGAATATGCTGACGTCAACAACGGTAAGGCAGTCATGCAAATTACTGTTCTATACAAGCCAACTGTCTTTGCAGGAAGTAAAGAACAGCGACTGGCTAAGGTAGAACGTATGCTCAAACAATACAATCCAAAGAAATAAAATAAAGGAACATTGATGAGAAAATCGATTATATATCTATGTGCGTGTGCGCTCTCTGGCATGATGGTTACTACCTCATGCCAGGATAACTTGGACTCGGATGCGGGCGTTTCCAACACACGCTCTGTCAATATTGACAAAGACCTTTTTGCCATAAAAGGCTGTATTAACGTGAAGTTGGCAAAGGGTACAAACCAATCTATACCTTCAACGCGTAGTGGTAGTGTGGAAATGCAGAGCGTCCCATCGGCTATGACTTCTGCAATGCAGTATTCTGGGGCTTATAAAATGGAAAGAGTCTTTAAGCCAGCAGGTATCTATGAAGCACGAACCGTAGCTGAAGGACTCGACCGTTGGTACACAATCTATTTTGATAAGAGCAAAGATGTGGGGGCTGTATTAGACCAATTCAAGAAGGCTGAGGGTGTTGAATGTGCTGAACGAGTACTACCAATGGCAAAGCCAACGGTTAAGATGACTCCTTATAGCCCTTCTGGCGCAAGTATGCAGGCTACAGCAAGCACTTTTGACGACCCTCTCTTAGCTAAACAGTGGCATTACTACAATGATGGTTCAGTAAATGCACGTGCGAAGAAGGGTGCTGACTGTAATGTTAAACCTGTTTGGGAAAAGTACACAACAGGTAAGAAAAACGTTATTGTAGCCGTTGTTGATGGTGGTATTGACATCACCCACGAGGACTTGAAAGACAATCTTTATGTCAACGAAAAGGAGAAGAACGGTCAACCTAACGTCGATGATGACGGCAATGGCTTTGTTGATGATATCTATGGTTACAACTTTGTGACAGCTAAAGACGTTGTTGGCGGTACTATCGAACCCGATGATGGCGGACACGGAACCCACGTTGCGGGTACTGTTGCTGCTCGCAACAACAACGGAAAGGGTGTGGCTGGTATCGCAGGTGGCGATGGCTCTGCTGATAGCGGTGTACGCTTGTTGAGTTGCCAGATATTTAGAAACAAAGACGAGCAGGGCGATGCGGCTGCTGCCATTAAGTATGCAGCTGACAACGGAGCTGTTATCTGTCAGAACTCATGGGGATATTCCTCTACTGCAGGTGTCACCTCTATGCCTCAGTTGCTGAAAGAAGCAGTCAACTACTTCATCAAGATGGCAGGTTGTGATGCTAACGGCAACCAGCGTCCAGACTCTCCAATGAAGGGTGGTGTGGTTATGTTCGCTGCTGGTAATGAGAACAAAGAGTTCTCTGCTTACCCTGCTTGCTATGCTCCGACGGTATCTGTCGCTGCAATGGCATGGGACTTCAGTAAGGCAAGTTATAGTAATTACGCAAAATGGGTGACGATTACGGCACCAGGTGGTGATCAAGACCGCTTCGGAACAGAGGCTGGCGTATTGAGTACAGTACCAAAGAAGAAGGTTGCATCAGGTTATGCTTACTTCCAAGGAACATCAATGGCATGCCCACACGTGTCAGGTATCGCAGCACTCATCGCTTCTTACTTTGGTCGTCAGGGTTTACGAATGAAGAACTAAAGTCACGTTTGATTACTGCTTACCGTCCTTATAACATCGATGAGCAAAACCCAACCTACAAAGGTAAGTTAGGTAAGGGTTATATTGATGCCGAAGCAGCCTTCGAAACTGATACAAAGATTGCCCCAGAGAAGGTGGGTACACTCACGCTCAAGCCTGACTTCGTGGACATCAATGCGGAGTGGAGCATCGCCAAGGACGAGGATAAGACTGCAGCCTTCTATCGACTCTACATTGCTCAGGGCGAATTGACGGCTGATAAACTCAAGGATATGACCTACAGAGAAATCAATGGCATGGGTCATAGCTTGGGTGAGACACTTAAGTATGACTTTGATGACTTGAAAGACAACACCACCTATAGCGTTGCAGTGGTAGCAGTGGACCGTTGGGGCAACCTCTCTGAACCTATGATTCAGAAATGTACGACCAAACTCAACCATGCTCCAGAGGCGACAAACTTCCCAACAGAGGCAATAGAGGTCATGGAGAACGATCGTAAATCATTCTCTTTCAACGTTGCTGACCCTGATGGTCACAACTGGGACATCAAGGCTACGGGTGAGACAAAGGGCGTTTCTTACACTGTGAAGGGCAATACTGTGACCGTCAACCTCGTTCCTGTGCTTGAAGCTGGTAGTTACAACTGCACCTTTGTACTCTCTGATGACTTAGGAGCAAAGGCAGAGAAGAGCTTTACATTTAAGATTGTGAAGTACATCCCACCACAACTAACAAAGCCTTTCGAGAACTATATCATTGGATTGGACGAGGGAGTAGTAACGATTCCATTGACTGGTCATTACACACATAGTAGCAACACTCAGCTTACTTACAAAGCCACAGCTGCCAATGGTAGTATCGCTGCAGCTACTATCAGCAATGACAACCTTCAGTTGAAGGGAATGGCAAAGGGTGTTACACGTATCAGCATCGCTGCTACAGACGGTCGTGAGACATCTTCTGATGGCTCTTTCCAAGTACGAGTTGTTGAAAAGAAGTCGGCTCCTGTCTATGCCGTCTACCCTATTCCAGTACAGAGAGACATCCACACCCTACTCAATCCAGAGGTAAAACAGGCTGAACTCGTTATCAGTTCTACTGTGGGTGAGCGTCTGATGAAGGCTACTGTGACTCCAGATAAGAACAACGTAGCCACACTTGACCTTTCTAAACTAAATCCTGGAACGTATAAACTGACTGTATATACCAGTAAGGGCAACCATACCCAGATGTTCATTAAACGATAAACACAACAAGTATGAATACAAAACATATCATTCTCATGGCTTGCGCAGCACTCCTCGGTGCTACGCAGGCTAATGCTCAGGGACAAGATCTCTCGATATTAACAACGAATACCGATGCCCGAACAGCCGCTATGGGTAATGCTTCGGCTGCTGCTGAGGGCATGTATCTATACAACAATCCAGCTGCTATCTTCGCAACTGATAAGAAGTTCACCGCAGATGCTGCTGCCTCTCTCTTTGAAAAGGCAGAGGGTGCCGATGGAACCTTCGGCATTTACGCGCTTTCTGCAGGCTATAAGTTGGCTAAACGTCATGCGGTCTTCGCTGGTTTCCGTTATGCTGGAGGACTAAGTCTAAAGGGTTCCGACCTCTTGGGCAATCCAACTAAGGACTATAAGCCTTACAACTGGACCCTCGACTTGGGTTATACCTATTTCTTTGGTAAGGGATTCGCTGCCTACGCAACAGGAAGTCTTATCTATAGTCACCTCTCTAAGAATGCTACGGGTGCTGCTTTCTCCGTGGGTGCAGCCTATCAAAACAACGAGTTGACCCTTGCCAACAAACCAGCCAACCTCATGCTTGATGTGAAGGTGGGTGCAATTGGTCCTCAACTCGACTATGGTAACAAGCACAAGACGACGCTCCCAACCTATCTTGCCGTAGGTGGTGCGCTGTCTGTAGAGGTAGCAGAGAAGCATCAAGTTGCTGCAGCCTTGTCTTCTCGTTACTTCTTCCAACCTACAGAGGCAAAGCTCTTTATGCTTGGTGGCGGACTTGAATACACCTATAATAAGATGGTATCAGTGCGTGCAGGCTATGAGTATGGTGACCACGACCTCAGCCATGTCACTATGGGTGCAGGCTTCAAGTACCATGGCTTACGTTTGAACGGAGCTTACAACCTGAAGACAGCAGACGCAGGAAGTAGCTACTGTACCATAGGTATTGGCTACGACTTCTAAAACAAGGACAAACAAAACAATTCATTTAATCAAAAGTAACAGTTATGAAAAGAACTTTATTCTCAATTTGTGCATTAGTACTGAGCCTTACAGCTTCCGCTCAGATAATAAAAGACACACCTAAAGGTAAGCTGATTGAAAACCTGTATCGCTCAAGTAAGTCTTGGGTTAAGAAGGGTTGGACTGGTACACAAGCAGGCAGATATGAAGGCTTGGTATCTAAGATTGTTATCGGTGAAGATGGCTGTATTTACATTTACAATCCACTATCAGGACTCGACAGTAAGTCATGGTTGAAGCTTGAGAGACAACCTGATGGCAAGTATAGAGCAACGCTACCACAGGCTATTTATACTGACGACCTCGGTGGGGACGATGATGAGGAGGAAAGTAGTGAGCGTACTATCTCTCTTAATCGTTTGATTTCTTCTGATGATGGAAAGAATTACGAGCCTGTTGGTACAGCTTTGAACTACGTAGATTTCACAGTGGAAGGAAGAACACTCAAGATGTCTGGTATGGGTCAGAAGAAGCAAATATGGGGTGCTACCTATAATAATAGCTGGCAAACAACTATGGTGGCGACTGGGCTCTTACGATTGAACCACTTAAAGAGCAGCTTATTACACCACCAGCTACAGCTACAAAGACTCAGTACACCGTTACTTCTAAGTCTGATCCTTCACCACGTATTGTTGAAGTAATGACCGATAATAACGATATCTATGTCAAGGGCTTGTTCAAGGCTGAGAAACTTGCAAACACTTGGGTGAAACTTACCAAGCAAGGCGACAAGGCAGTCATGTCTACTAACCAGTATTTGGGTATTACTAAGAAGACAGACTTCAAGAAATACGATAGCGATAAGTCAGAGTATCACACCTTTGCCGCAGCTTTCGAGAGTGAAACCAAGGCTGCAGAGAACCTTGAGTTCAGCATTGATGCAACTGGTAAACTGACTGCTTCTAAGCTTCTTAGAACTTCTTTAGGTAAAGCAAGTAATGAAAACATTACTGGTGAAGACTATATAGAAAGCTATGAGGCTCTTACCTTGACTCCTTACGTTCAGAAGGAGGTTGGAGCCCCAGCGACACCAGAATACTTCTATTTAACATCTACTCCAAACTACGACAACACGTCTAATGAGATTAAATTAGCATTCTATGTAAAGAACGCAGACGTTAACGGCAACGTTCTCGACCCTGAGAAGATGTACTACAATGTCTATGTTAATGGCAGTACAGAACCTTTCAAGTTCAAGAAAGGCACTAACTACAACTACATGGAGCAGGAAGAATTAGTCAATATTCCTTTCAACTACAAGGACAAGAATAACTATGACTTCAAGGTTGTCGATAACCTTCGTATTCTTCACTTCTATGATAGTTCTATCACACGCCTCAAGGTCGTAATGGTTTATGAGTCTGACGGCAAGAAGTATTCAAGCGAACCATTGGTTGCTACACTTCCTACCGATGGTATCGAGAGTGCAAACTTCAACAAGACTACAACAGAAAAGTATTACACCGTTGATGGTCGTAAGATTCAGAAGCTACAGAAGGGTCTTAACATCATCAAGTCTTCTGATGGTACCACACGTAAGGTGGTTGTCAAGTAAACAAGTTGACGAGTAAACGAGTTGACAAGTTGCTTGTATAGTTGGCAGGTGAACGAGTTGACGAGTAAACAAGTTGCTTGTGTAGTTGACAAGTGAACAGGTTTACAAGATAATTGTATAGTTGGCAAGTGAACGAGAAAATAGTTATATCTATTATAACTAACAACTCGCTTACTTGCCAACTTTTGTATTTGAGAAAGACTGATATAATTCAGAATTCATAATTCAAAAATTCATAATTATGATTACTGCTTTAATTCAGAATTCATAATTCAAAATCCATAATTATGATTACTGCTTTAATTCAGAATTCATAATTCAAAATCCATAATTATGATTACTGCTTTAATTCAGAATTCATAATTCATAATTCAAAATCCATAATTATGATTACCGACAAAGATAAAGTTTTATTGCTGTCCGGTAAACCTTTTCCACATATAAAAGTTAAGGGCTAAAATCGGTATTTGGATTTCAGCCCTTTTTGTTACTTTTGTTTCTGCGATAAAACTTCAATAACATGGGCAAAAGTACACATTTTATCGGACAGCCGGTCTATAATCAGGTAATAAAATTACTCGATAAGCAACAAATCAAGCAAATCAGCCTTGAAACACCCCGAAGTGAAGCTTATGTGAAGCGTCTTGATGGGTGGACTCACCTTGTCATAATGCTTTTCGGTGTTCTCAAACACTTTGATTCTCTTCGGGAAGTGGAGATAGGCATGAAGGCTGAAGTAAACAAACTGCATCATCTTGGCATCGACTATGTCGTCCGTCGTAGTACGCTTGCTGATGCCAACAAGCGTCGCCCACAAGAGTTCTTTGCAAGCGTTTATGCGTACCTCTTAGAGCGTTATGGTTCTTTTTTATCGGACAGCCGCCCTAAAGGTGAACAGAAGACATGGGAAAAGCTTCTGTATATGATGGATTCAACTACGATTACCCTTTTTGACAACATACTCAAGGGTGTAGGCAGACACCCCAAGAGTGGTAAGAAGAAAGGCGGTATGAAGGTTCATACGGTGATGAAGTATCATGTTGGCGTTCCCATGGTCGTACAGCTTACCTCTGCCGCCACACATGATCATTATCTACTTAAAGAAGTGCATCTTCCCTAAGGATGCTACCCTTACCATGGACAGAGCATACGTTGATTATGCACAGTTCCGACTGACTTACAGAGGAAGGAGTATGCTATGTGACCAAGATGAAGAAGAATCTCACCTATACGGAGTTGTCCTCAGTAACCTATGTAAGCCCTGATGGATTGGTTACACATACAGACAAGAAGATTGTCTTTGAGAAGGGGGAGATAAGACACCAGGCAAGACGAGTGGAACTGTGGAGTGACAACTCACATAAGTCAGTTGTCCTGTTGACCAACAACCTTGAGCTTGATGTAAAGGACCTTGAGGAGATTTACAAGCGAAGATGGGCTATAGAGTCCCTTTACAAGCAGCTCAAACAGAACTTCCCACTGCATTTCTTCTATGGTGACAGTGTAAATGCCATACAGATACAGACATGGGTGGTACTCATTGCCAATCTGCTTTGTACCGTTATCTCCAGAATGATAAAAAGACACGTATCCTTCTCGCAGCTGGTAACCATGCTGAGGCTCACACTGATGTATTACACTGATTTCATCTCATTTATGGAAAATCCACAAAATGATGAACTCATCATAATAGCTGAAAAGGCAAATTCACCACCAAAAGAACTTGACTTATTTGATTAGGGGGCTTGGATTTCAAAAAAGAATGCGGAATTACCTATATAAAGGCTATTCCGCAAGGATTTATATGTTATTTAAGTTTTACCGGACAGCAATAATAAAGTTTAAAGCTCACTATTCAAATCATAAAGGTCAATGTTCAAACATCAAAGGTCAAAGGTTTAAGAGTTCAATGTTCAATCCTCAAAGGTCAAAGGACTAAGAGTTCAAACCTCAAAGGTCAAAGACTCACTGGGGTATCTCGCTATCTACTCCCCTTCCCTTGGGGGAGGGGTAAGGGGAGGGGCTTTTTGTCACATTTTTTCGCACACTTCAAATCTTACACATGCTCTTTTAGCTTACAATTAACACCCAATTGGCTTGCAAAAGATGCCCTTTTGAAGTCCAATTAAGCACCTTTTAAAACACACCTCTGCAAGTAATTGATTCCATGCGAGTTACAAGACCACTAAAAACGGCTATTTTGAGCATATTTTTTAAGCCACTACACTCGAAGAAATGTAAACAAAATTCAAACCACCCACACCCCATTCCACCTTCATCCAACTCCAAAATCTATCGTCTAAAACATGAATAAAAATGCTTCTTCCGAAATATAGAGTAATAAAGTAAGCCTACTACATATAAAAGGCAGAGAGAGAGAGAGGGAGAACACAGAGGTGCCAAAGGCACAAAGAGCGACTGAGGCGTAGTGTACGTATTGCTAATAGCTTTGGTTATAAACGTTTTTAATAAATTTTGCATACCATTGTTTTGGAATGAAATATACCAAAGCATTAATAAAACACGCAAATATCCTCTGATGCTCCACGCACCAACTATGCTTCTGTGCTCTCCATTTCTCTGTGTGACCTTTCTTCAAAGTTCTAATCTCAAGAGCTATCACTCCAAATTGCGGAAGAACCATAATTAGGATTACCGATGTAGAGAAAAGCAAAGTTCAAAGTTACGCTCACATCCATTCTATCATATTTTTTCACACAAATCAAAACCAATACATGCTCTTCTGGCTCCTAAAAGATGCCCAATTAGCTTGCAAGAGATGCTCTTTTAAGGTCTTACTAACGCTCTTTTGAACTCCAACTAAGCACCTCTTGAACTGCACCTCTGCAAACATTTGGCTTTCTACAAGTTACAAGACCACTAAAAAATAGCCCTATTGAGGCTATTTTTAAGCTCAAAACACACCATTTTTTCAAAAACATTTCTAAGCATACTACCTTTATCTTATTATAATCAAAAACACCTTGTAAAACATAGGTAGTTCAAAATCACTTTATTCGCTACTGAACAAATATTACTCTCATTCAGCTGTTCTGTACTTTCCAGCAAAAGATTACTGACTATTCCAATTAAAAATCTCATTATATTTTTGATAGGAAGAAAGATTAATAACATAAAAATAAGTAAATTATAAAAAGAAATATACCCATCGTATTTAATATCAAAAAGAATTATTATATTTGCAATATTAATCAACTAAATAATTCTATGTCCTATGATAGCTTCTCTTAAACTTAATGATCACAACTATGACGTATGGTTGTTTGATCAGCAATTTAATATTCCTACAGGATGGAATGGCCTACCCCATTCATCATTTGTTGGCGATGGACAACTTCGCTTATTCATGACTACTCCCGAAGATAATTATATCTTAGAACTAATGCTTAAAACAGAGAAAGAACCCATAGCAGAAGGTTCTCTAGAAATATACAATGAAACTAACAACCTTCCTTTACGGCGTGTTGAATTTAGCAAAGCATTTATTGTATCCTACAAGGAGACTTTCGATATTCTCAATGATACGGGGATGACAACTTATGTACAAATTTCTCCCATGAAAATGACAATTGATAAAGTTATAGATGTAGAACGCCGAATCTTTTGGCTTTGGACTAGGAGTCCACAAAAACTCATGCACATGAAGGAAGTGATAGCTGATAATAATGTACACATCAATGATGCTTATTGGATAAACCCAGAAGGTAAGAAATGTAGAGAATTCTTTGTTGGGGAAGAAGTAAAACTCTATTTAGTTCTTGGTAATTACAATGTCGGACAAATGGTACAATTTAACTTTGAAGAAGTAGGCGACGAAGGCATTTTTCATGCGTCTTGCTCAGGAGAAACAAATGATAAAGGAATAGTAATTATTGAAAAATTTAAACTTCAAAAAAAAGGAGAGAAAGCATAATGGCACGAGTAAAAATATATTCCATTACTTCAGGAGTTGTAGGAAGCAAAGAGATTGAAGTTAGTGAAAAAAAATGCACAAAAGAATGCAAACAATGTTTCGAGTATGCAGATCCCGTAGACAACCCTCGATTAAATAATCAAAGTGACAATGTCAACAAAAATAGATTTCATCGTGAAAAACGTTATAACAAAAAGTATCCAAACGGCTATTATCATACAGGAGTTGATATTTTGGCACCAATAGGAACGCCCTTAAAATCAATGCTCTGCGGAATAGTGACAGAGGCAAGAGACACCCACGGGGACCTAGGAATCGTAGTAACGATTAAGTCAAAAGATAAGAATGGTAATGACATTTGGATAAAGTATTGCCATCTTAAATCGACTTTGGTTACAACAAATACAAAAGTAATGCACGGAGAGATAATTGGGCTAACAGGAAATACAGGAAATGCTAAAAATATTTTACCACAATATCGACATGTGCACATAGAGGCCTCACAGGATGGAATATTCTATGGTGGTAAGAAAAGAGTAGATCCTGAACAATTTATGAAGACAAAATTTGATAATACAAAAAAAGGTAATGTAATCTTATAATAAAAGCAGAAATGAAACATATAACTTTAATCTTTTCTCTGATTTTGATAAGCATGGCTTCTGTCTGGTGTGAAAGTCAAAAGGAAATAGACTTTCTAAATAAGCAAAACAGAACTTCTACCCTATTATTATCAGACGGTGAGAAAACGTTGTTGCCTTACTTCTCTGGTGAGAATGCAACGGACTTATATGCAGTTTATTTCCTTGGGCGTACAGAAAGAGAACGTCAATACTGGGATGTATATAATAAAAAAGGATTTTGGAAAGGCAAAGATAGTGAGCGGATACATCTGTACACCAAAGAGATAGAACAATATCTCAATGCGAAAAGAGAACAATATTATATATTTTCTATTTGTATTAAAAAGAGTATGATAAAGGAAAACGCTGAAGATGAGTTCCAACCAAATAGTAACGCAATATATAAGACCTATCTATTAACTGATGGGGAATGGATTATAGCAGATAGTTTCAACGTAAAAAACACTCCCAAAGAGACAGCAGACTATTTAATAAATATTATAAAGAAAAGAAGAAACATAAACGTTAAGAGCTCAAAAGAGTCTATTGCCAGTTGGCATTAACATTTGTAATTGAGAAGAACCTTCCCACTACATATATTCATATACACCATCTCCTTGTATTCCTTCCATGAATTGATTACCTTTGCAACGGTAAAGTTCAAACATCAATGCTCATATCATAAACCTCAAAGGTCAAAGAATAAAAGAGTCGGACATCGCTGTCCGACTCTTTTATATATTATTTCTTTAAGGTGAACCTTATTGAAGATCCTTCATTGTGAGTGGTTGAGCAAGGGTAGTAAACTCAAGACCACCTGTGGTACACTCGATACCCTTAGCAGAATCCTTAATCTTATTGCCATTTACGGTCTCCGATCCATTCAACTTGAAATAGAGTTCCAAGCCGTCAGACTTAGGATCAACACTCAGCATATTCTGCTTAATCTGATTCTCGCTACGAGCAACACTCCATACACGAATCTCACTCATATAACCATAGAATGGACGCTCACCCCAAGGGAAGCCAGGGATCTTACCAATGTTGAAACCGACATCAGCATTAGGATCGAAGCCAGAGATATTCCATGCAGACTCAGCCCACTTCGTGCCATTAAGGTACATAACAGTCTTACCAGTTGCCTGATCGTAGGTCAATGCCACATGATACCACTTGTTAATCGAAAGTTTCTCTGGTGCTTCATAGTGCTGTCTACCTGCTGCCTGTAAGATACCAGAAGAAATACCACCACCAACATCACCTACACGGAAGATCATCAGACCCTCTGAACCCATAATAGTACAGTTGCTGCCCCACCAAATAGAGTGAACCAATGCCTCATAGGTGAAGGACTTAAAGTAGGTTCCTGCTGGGAACTTCACAGAGATATACTTATTATAGAAGTCACCAGCCTTTGTAATCTTAACAGGTTTTGCTAAAATAATATACTCAACATCTTCCCCATCAATAACAGGAGTAGAACTTGAATGTAGCTTGATAGGCAACATATAGTTCTTTCCCTCCGCTAACTGGTCGAGATTGTTAAGCGTCAACGACACCTTATCTGCATAGATGCTTCCAGCTGCAATCGTTGAAGAAGCCTACTAAACGTAACATTCTGATGCTTTAAAGCAACGTAGTCTGTTCCGTACTTGCTATTATAAAGAGCAACCAATGATGAGTCGGCAAGTGAATAAGAGACATCCACTGCCCCATCTTGCTTGTTAGAAAGGCGAGAAGTAATGTCGACACCTAAAGTTGAACCAGAGTCTGGCATTTCGACTTTGTATAGATTGCTATCAAAATAAACTTTCTGCTTCAACAAATCGCTCTCGCTGTCTTGGCAACTCACCACACAGCATGCAGCAAACGCCACAGCAATATATTTGAAAATATGCTTGTTCATATTTGTATTCTATTAAATTTATAATGTGAGATATGCAATGTTAAGGTTGAGTGGTCTGCCCCATTCTCTCCTTGAACACCTGTTGGTTAATCTGAATTGCCTGACGCATCCACTTGTAGTTAGGAGTATTGTCGTAGTCGTTATCGAAACGATAAGCACCTACTCCACCCTTGTAACCCTTAGAAGGCATACTCTTGGCTTGTCTTAACAACTGACCACCACTCTTAAAAGATGACTCAAAGTTATCGGTTGTGATAATTGTCTTTGGGTCAACACCATAGTAATCGAAGTGAGTTGTACGACCATAAGCCTGATCAATCCAGTAATCAACATATCCATCCAATGCCTCAGTAAGTCCACTGAAATGGCCATCAATACAGATAAGACGGTGGCCCTTGTGATCTGGATCACTCTTAGGACCGATATACTTGTTCATCTCCTTTACCAAGTAAACGAGGTCGGCATTGGTACTGAGTGTACCATCCATATCGAAGACACCACTACCAATCTCCCAGTCGATATCGTAACCGTCCCAGTCATTGGCTACCAATGAGTCGCAGAGAGCCTTAGCAAAGCGAGCCAAGCCTGCTTATGGTTGTCAGAACCAGCAACACCCTCGTAGCCCCAGAACTTCCAACGAGCCTTCTTCTTAGCCTCTTCAACGCGAGCTTGGTCGTTTGCCCAACCTTCTTTTTCAGCCTGCTTCTCAACAGCAGTATAGACAGAGTCAGGAGTTCTACCCTTACCAATGTAAGACAAGAGTGTAACTTCCAAGAGTTTTGTACCCTTCACCTTCTGCACAAACTCCTTGTCCTTCTTCTGCTCAGGTGTAATATTAAAGCGGTTAGGTGCACCACTCCACATGGAAACGATGTCCATACTATCTGGCATAGAAGTAAGATAGCCACGGCGATAGGTACCAGCTGGCGACCAGTTAGAATACCAACCAAAAGCAACAGGACGACCATAGTTAACGGCTTGCTGCTTGTAAGCTCTCAAATCGGCATAATACTTCTCGCTTTCAGCATTGTTCATCGTATTATATCCACCGATATGATCGTAAGGTTCGTTCTCTACCTCTGTCATCTTACTACATCCACAGAAAAGGAATCCTGCACAGAGCAATACCAACGAACTGATATATTTAAAGTTTTTCATATTCAAAATGCTTGATATTAATGATTCTTATTGTCCCACCACAAACGTGTGCCTGCCTTATCCAGACCACCACGAAGTAGCTTGCGTGCACTCTCTAAGTTGGCAATATCCTCTGCCGATGTAGACTTATTAGTTGGGAAGCGCATACGACGAATGCCCACTTCGCTATCCACCTCACCATTGCTATAGTTCGAAATTGCACTATGTAACTTAGGATAACCTGTACGACGATACTCTGTCCAAGCCTCTTGTCCGTTAGGATAGAGTGCAATCCACTTCTGTATCATAATCTTCTCGAGTTTCTCCTCATCGGTTCCACTCCATGCTGTAGTAGCCTCAGTTACTGCTGGTACGTCAACATTCACACCTGGATTGGTGAGATGGAAACTGTAAGCAGATGGCTTGAGGCCAGACGACATATAGTCTGCTACCTCAGAACTTGCAATACCATTCTCTTCAAATGACATCTCGATACCCTTCTCATAAAGTGACTCAGCAGTACCACCCACAGCGAATCCATGCAGAGCAGCCTCAGCCAAGAGGAAGTAAACCTCAGAAGCACGCATCCAATAAGTTGGAGTTGTACTTGTAATAGCTGGACGTGAAGAATCCCTGAAAGCATCGTTAGAGCTTACGTCATGCCCTGTTGGTACACCTGAATACTTTCCGTATGTGCCCACAGTCACTGCCTGAGAAACAGTACTTGTATTGAAGTACTTTGGCAAACGTGGGTCTTGATAACCACCTAAGTAAGCCAACATAGAAGAACCCATACGGCACTCGTTATACTGGTTGATAAGAACATCGAGGTTGTTCTTGAACTCCAAGCTTGCGCCTCTCTCCATCTTAGCCTCATCATCCTTAGTCTTCATCACGCCATAAGAATGATTGACAGCCTGTAAAGCATACTTCTTTGAGAGTGCAGCATCAGCATAATAAACACGCATAGCAAGACGTAACATCAAAGAGTTAGCATAGACAACCCACTTGTGAACGTCGCCTGCATAGACAGCATCAGCATTTGGCAAGAGTTTACTATTACCATTATCAGCGTACTTTGTCAACACTTCTATAGCATCAGAGAGTTCTTTGAACATTGCCTTATACACTTCTTCCTGACTATCGTATGGCACAGTGATAAGTCCTTTACCTGCCTCCTTGTAAGGGATAGGTCCGAACATATCGGTAGCCTTATGCCATGCAGAGATCTTCAGAATCTGTGCTAAGGCGAAAACCTCTGGGAACTGAGTCTCAGTCTTACCCTTTAAGTCTTGCCACAAAGGTACAACCGTTGAGTAAGACTCGGTGTAAGACGATGCTACCCAACCATCCTTGAGGAAATAGTTGAGGTTATTAGGACCGCCCCAGTTATTGTTCTGACCGAAATAACCACTCCAACAATCTGCTGCAAGGTTATAAGCTGTTTGATATCTATTAGCAACACTGGTACCATCTGCCTGTGTTCCTACTGGGAAGACGCATTTCTGCATGGCGGTTATAGGACCACCAATAGAAATACCATCCATCAATCCCTCCTCTGGGAGGAGTTCAAATTCGTTAGTGTTTACCTTTTGGAAGTCACAAGCCGTAAACAAGGACAGCGCAAGGACACCTACGATATATTTATATGCTTTTGTCTTCATATTCAATTAGAATTTGAATTTAACACTGAAACCATAACTCTTCAGACTTGGCTGCATGAAATAATCATTGCCCTGTCCGTATGTACCTGTTGAAGCTGTAAGCTCTGGATCGAAAGGTGCTTTACAATAAATCATCCATGGATTTGTAGCCACAAATGAAAGTGTCAAATCCTTAATGACATTGTTAAACAGCCTTGAATTAAACTTATAGCTCAAAGTAAGTTCTTGCAAACGAACGTTTGTTGCGCTGTAGGTATAGTAACCTGCGAGGTCGTTCTCACCTGTAGCAATGAGTGTATAGTACTTCTTCGCATCATACAAGCCCTGATTTGGAATCATCACGCCACCAGCATCTCTTGCATCTGCTGATGCCTTAGACACACCAAAACGGTCTAACAATGCCTGTGTTGAAGAAGTAACAATACCGCCAATGCGTGCATTAATCAAGAAACTAAGCCCGAAGTTCTTGTAGGTGAAATTGTTGTTCCAACCCATTGTGAAGTCTGGGGTAGTCTTACCTAAGTAGATAGGCTCAACAGTCTCTAAGTTCATACCGCCTGATGGACTAACATTTACAAAGCCTTGATTGTCCTTTGCCAATACCTTTCTTGCATAAATATCATTGATAGAACCGCCTACCTTAAGCAGAACACGGCCATTATCCTTTGATACTTCAGGGATATTGATTGGCTTTGGACTCAATGGGTGATGGTAGTCCTTCACCATTTCCTTAATCTCATTGACGTTCTTAGAGTAAACCAATGATGAGTTCCATTGCAAACCACCGAAGTTATCGCTATAACCTAATGCCATCTCGACACCACGGTTCTCTACATTACCTGCCTGCAAATAAACAGCCTTGTAACCAGAACCCTCTGGCAATTCACCAATAAAGGTTTGGTTATAAGTATTAGACTTGTACCAAGTGAAGTCGAATGACAACTTCTTCCAGAAACGAGCAGTAAAACCGAACTCGTATGACTTTGTACGCTCTGCTTCATAATCAGTAAATGGATAGATATCAGTAGATTTCAAGCTACCACCCACGATTGGAGTTGTAATAGTGCCCGGCGTCATACCTGAACGTGAAACAGGAGAACCAACCTCAGTGTAAGAACCACGAACTTTCAAATAAGAAATGAATGAAGGGAGCTTTGTCATCTCTGAGATAATACCAGATAAACCAACTGATGGATAGAAGAATGATTCCTCAGATGAGTTTACAAGACGTGAGTTCCAATCGTTACGACCTGTCAAAGTAAGATAAACCATACTTCTCCAACCCAATTCGGCACTTGCAAAAGCTGCAACATTACGTACCTTTGAGTCACCACCAGCCTCACGAATCTTGCTATCAGTTGGATTTATGTTATTCAAAGAGAACTTATTTGGAACTAACACTAAGTTACCACCATAACCACGGGTGAGAGATGCATAGTCAGAATAGCTATAACCAACGTTGGCAGCAAGACTGAACTTACCAAAGGTCTTATTAATATTGGCAATAGCGTCAATATAAGTCTGATGATCCTTATAATCATAGTAATCATAAGCGCCCTTCTCCTTGGCAAAGTAATTGAATGAAGAAGCATAAATCTTACGCTCACTTGTGATAAACGTCTTGTCGAGACGAATACGACCTGCTACACTCAACCAATCAAAGATATTATAAGTAAGACCAGCATTGAACATGAAGCGATCCTTATCGTCTGGTGCTAAGTTACGATAAGCCGTCCAATAAGGGTTCTGATTTGCAAAACGGCTATCGCTGATTGGCCAATACTGAGTTGGGAAATTTCTCACGTTATCGTAACGCTCAAAGGTCTTTATACCTTCAAATGACTCACCGCGTGGGAAGAGATAAGCTGCAACGATTGGGTTCCAGTACTCACCCTGTGACACCATGTTATTGTCCTTCTGCTTGATATAAGATGCACCAAGGTCGAGTTGCACCTTATTCTTAAACATACGCGTAGTGTTACGGATGGTGAAGTTGTAACGATCGTAAGTATTATTTGGTACGATACCACGTGAATTGGTGGTTGCTACAGAGGCAAAAGTCTGATTAAACTCATTACCCATGTTCAATGTCAAAGCATTGATGAAGTTCGTTCCTGTACGGAAAAAGTCCTTCTTGGGATCGTATGAACTTGGTGTTGCAAGTTTCTCACCCCAACTCTCATAAGAACCAAGCTTGTTGCCATACGTATTCTGAAACTTTGGCATCAACAATGGTGAGCTAAAGTCTGCAGAACTTGAGAAAGAAATGTCTACGCGTCCTTCCTTACCTTTCTTTGTCGTAATGAGGATAGCACCATTAGCAGCATTACTACCATAGAGGGCTGCAGCAGAAGGACCAGCCAAGACGCTAATGCTCTCGATATCCTCTGGGTTAAGGTCGGCAATACCTTCACTGCTTACACGGCCTTCTCCCATGATACCGCTATCGCGTCCACCACTGAAATTGAAGATTGGAATACCATCAATAACATACAATACGTTGTTATCACCTTCGATAGACTTGGCACCACGCATGATTACACGCGTTGCACCACCTACACCACTGGCACTCTTAGAAATGCTAACACCAGCTACTTTTCCGTTTAATGAGTTCACAAAGTTAGCATCTTTGTTACGTGTCAACTCATTTGAGCCTACTGACTGTACATTGTAACTCAAAGCTTTCTCAGCACGTTTAATACCCAAGGCTGTCACAACAACCTCGTTCATTGTGTTTGCAACTTCTTTAAGCGTAACATCGATGGTGGTTTTGTCGCCCACAAGGATTGTCTGGGTAGTATAGCCAACATAAGAGATAACCAACTTTGCCTTTGACGTGGTATTGATAGTAAAGTTACCATCAATATCCGTTACAGCACCTTCCTTGGTTCCTTCCACCATAATAGTGGCACCAATCAGTGGCTCACCAGTAGAGTCAACAACGCGACCAGTTACCTTGTGATTACCGTTTGTTGCACAGCCTGAGGCATAGAAGCATCAGGTGAGCCTACGGGATTTCCTACTGCATAAGCACTCGTTGGAGCTAACGCAATAGAAAGGGCAAAAGCGACTGAGAAATACAGATGCTTCTGCTTTGTTTCATGAATCATTCTCATTAGGTTCAGGGTTTAAATATTTATATTTTAGGTTCCTAATTGTTACTTATTAATAACAGCTGCATGAACAACTGCATTACACCACTATCACCTTATTATAGTAAGGTAATGATGAATAAAGAAACATTTTTTATTTACACAGGTTGTTTAACGTATAAACGTAAAGATTATTAATGAATAATAGGTTAGGTCAATTAACTCATAATAACGAGTGCAAAAGTATAAAATAAATTTGTAAACAGCCCTCCTTTTTATAAAAAAAGTGAATAATATATTTGTTATTGCAAAAAATAGAGATATACGCCAACACGTATATCTCTATTTTTTTATATATAAACACGTAAATGCCGTTTACCCGTTCTTTACATCAACTATCTTTGTTGGAGCCTGTTCCTTATTGCGACGATTGACAACAGTGACTACACTCTGCGCAAGACTGAGGAACGCCTGACCAGTAATGGTGTCAACCTGTGACGCTGCTGGTGTTCCGTTATCACCATTTTCGCAAATGCTCTGTACGATTGGAATCTGAGCAAGTAGCGGACATCCAAGTTCCTTCGCTAAGTTCTTGCAACCATCTTTTCCAAAAATGTAATATTTATTCTCAGGAAGTTCAGCTGGAGTAAACCATGCCATATTCTCAACCAAACCGAGAATTGGGATATTCACCTTGTCATTACGATACATATCAATACCCTTACGTGCATCTGCCAATGCAACATTCTGAGGAGTTGACACGATTACTGCACCCGTAATAGCAAGTGTCTGCATGAGTGTCAGGTGAATATCGCTGGTTCCTGGTGGTGTATCGAGGATAAAGTAATCGAGTTCGCCCCAATCAGCATCAGCAATAAGCTGTTTAAGAGCTGAGGTTGCCATACTTCCTCGCCAAAGGGTTGCTGTGTCTGGATTGACAAAGAAACCGATAGAAAGCAACTTCACACCATACTTCTCCACAGGTTCGATAAGCTGACGTCCATCCTTTTCTACGCCATATGGACGAGCATCTTCTACACCAAACATCTTTGGCATACTTGGACCGAAGATATCGGTATCGAGCAAACCTACCTTATAACCAAGGCGTGCCAAGGCTATAGCAAGATTAGCTGAGACGGTACTCTTTCCTACTCCACCCTTTCCTGAACTAACAGCAATGATGTTCTTCACCTGAGGCAATAGCTTACCCACCTCTGGGCGTGGCGCATTCTTAAACTCTGTTGTAATGGTTACTTCAACTTCCTTACCAACAGAATAGTGAATCTGAGCCTCAGCAGCCTTAATAGTAGACTTGAGGAATGGATCGGTCTCACGTGGGAAAATCAGCGTGAAACTTACTTTATTACCATTGATGCTGGGTGTATCTGCCAACATCTCACTTTCAATAATATTCTTTTTCGTTCCTGGATAAATTACTTTCTCCAGTGCATCTGTAATGAGTTTCGGATATAATGTCATTGTTTTATTATTTTATAATCTTTGGAGAATGAAGCTATCTCACTGCTATAAAAGCTTATATTCCTTCTTATTAGAATTTCACTTACTTCTTTAAGTTAACAAAAAGAATGCCACAAAATAATCGGACACATTAGTTACCGTTATTTTGCGAGTTCTCCCATTCTTCCCATTCCTTTGCAACAGCTTTCCAGTCGGTCATCTCTCCCGCTTCAATGGCTTGCTGCTCACGTGCAGCCTCATCACGCGCCTTATCACGCGCACGCTTTGCCTTCATATCAGCGATAGTGGCATCATCAAGAATCTGAATAGCTCCTCGTTGGATAGCATCCTGTAACTCTTCTTCACCGAAAGCCTTACCGGGCTCATTGAAGTCAGAGATATTAAATTCATAAATTGTACGGAGGTCATGACGAACCAATTTCTGTTTCGCCCGATTACCCGCATTCTTCAGTCGGAGTAGCTTTGCTATTTCTTTTATCTCGTCTTCTGCGAATTTATTTCTTCCCATGTTTTGATTCTTATTCAGATGCCATTGATGGCTTTCGTGTCTGCGAAGATAGCAACAAAATCCCAATACTGCAAGTTTTTTCTTAAGGAATACATTACGCAAAGTATCATAAATTGGCTTCATTCGTTAAACCTAAATCTGTCATCAGGCCACAAAATGTATAGTTTTTATTACTATGGTATTGTTTCATAACATCTTTTATTTTTTCGGTATCGTCGCTCTTTGTACTGTTGATACCTCCATGATATGGTTCTTCCGAAATATGGAGTGATAAACTAAAAGTCTTATATTATAAGGCACACAGAGTCACGGAGAGGACGGAGGTAACGCAATGGCACGGAGGTGCCGACGGCACAAAGAGCGACGGAGGTGTAGCATACAGATTCTTGATAACTATTCTGGGATAAACGCTTTGTATATAAATTGCTAATAGAATTGGCTAACAAGCTCCGTCGCTCTATGCCCGACGGTGCCTCCGTGACTTCCATTGCTTTGTTTTAATAATCCTCCGTCCTCTCCGTGTCTCCGTGTGACATTTCTTCAGAAACCTAACCTTAAATAGCAAACCTTATCACTCCAAAATCCAGAAGAACCCATGATATTACGTTTACCTCTGTCTCTCTATGTCTCCGTGTGCCTTATTAGATAAGAACTTTAGCCTGTTATTCTATCTTAGGAAGCAACTTCTTTTTATCCAACCCACCTATATTTGTAAAATTGTTTCAAACACTTAATTATCAATACATGCTCTTTAGGCTTCTTAAAGATGCCTAATTAGCTTCCAATAGGTGCCCTTTAGAAGGCTTACTAACGCCCTTTTGAAGTCCAATTAAGCACCTTTTAAAACGCTCCTTGATAACAAACTGACTTATTGATAGTTACAAACCCTTGTGTTATACTTATTTTTCTCCTTTTTTTTAAGGCTTTTATTCAAGAATATGTACGTATTTTTCGCAACCTAACACACATCCAACAATCTTCTCTTTTCAAGGTCTCAACTCATTAAGTTACAAACAATGTTATAGATTGGCTGCCCGATAGTTGGCATGGTAGGTTTTCTTTTCTATTGACACCTTGGCACTATCCACAACAAACTCCGCATGAAAACACTTTTGGACAGCAATAAACAGGGGCGTCAAAGCGTTATTGTTGACTGAATAGGTTACGGCAAAAGACGGTCATACGACCTATATGAAGTTCGGTAATGGAACGGAGACTACCTATACATATGACAAGCAGCGTGAACGTCTGTAGGTGAAGAGCCTTACAACAGGCGGTCTGACTGCAATGGAGAACTGATATTAATCCAGAGTAGATTAACATAATTCTTTCTGTGTGGTGATGTTCGGACTAATAAATGTTAATATCCTGTATTATAGTTTCTCCACTTTATATCAGATGTGTAATTTGCGGCAGTCCTTATGATTTTATAAAACAAATCATACTTCGGCAGCTTACTGTCCCGGAAGAATCGACGATTGAACTTCCAACAATACTCGTTGAGATAGAGTTGGAGAAATCTTTGATCCACTTCCTTATGAATAGCCTCTATTGCACTACGACATTCTCCTGTTACTATATGTACCCACGGCAGAACCTTAGTCACCACCTCATGCACCTCCCCTTCCGTTTCCCTATAAGATTCATGACAGAACAACTCTCTCAGTCTAATAAGATTTGTTCCTCCGTCAGTAACAACTTTAGCAGTGGGACTCACAGCCTTTTCTGCATATGGTTTTATGGAGGCATATTTACTATCGTGCATAGCGAACATCTTGATATAACGTACAACCTTCTTGACTTTCTGTGTAGAAGACCTCCTGAGAAGTTTTTGATGCTTTGTTAACGTACTTGTTTTCAGTTATATTTGTAAGATACTCGCGCAATATTTCATCCACAGGCTTACTTTCTGCAATTACCAATACAGGCGTTTGTACCATTTTGGTCTCTTTCTCAATATCTTCGGATTCAGGATTTGTTATAACAGAGGTTTGAAAGTAAGATACATCCAGTTCTACCTGTGCTGATAAGCTATATTGTGCTTCTCTTTTACCCATGATATCACGGTACTTCATCATCATCAGCCATACGGAAGGGTAATCTTTTCGTTCTAATTGATATTGAATCTCTTTTGCAGAAAGGACTTGCTTGAATGAAGTCATCATGTGAGCTGTAAAGAACCAATCATATAAGGGTATGTGACTTCTTTCCATAACAGTACCCTTTGTTAGGGGAGTACGATAACCACAAGTCTTACATTGAAATGCTTTTCTACCATCTAACCATTTATGCTCAGTATAGCCACATTTAGGACAGGTAATTCCTACTTCTTCTCGAATCTGACGAAAATAGTCTATACAGCTTTCTTCGTCAGGAAATATTTGAAAGAAATCTTTAAGTAACATTAAGTTCATCGTTTCTTGCAAAATTAATTGAATTACAGATGTTTATAAAGAAAGATTGTTTAAATTAACATTCTTTAGTCCTAATATCACCACACAGAAATAATTCTCAAGAAATAGTAGTAATAAAGTAAACCGATAAGAAATTATGAGGCATGCTGTATCGATTATTGTCCTATATGCTTTGATAAATATTCTATCATTGTTATTCAATATAATTTCTTTTTCTACTGATGGGAAGATAGATATTGGCTTCCCTTTTATTTTTATCCATTTAACGAGTGCAAAGTATGATTCTACTTTTCCATACAATAAATTACTCATAGAGCCTTTTTTATGGGATATTATTTTTTTATTTACGATAGTTTGTTTATATTTGTGCTGCCTAAAATTTATCAAAAGGATTCGTGATTGAGAAGAACCTAAGAATGAAAAATAAATGATGACCTACGATGCGGTGAGCAACCTCCTGAGTAAACTCACGGCATAGTTGAAAAAGTCTATCGCTAAGAAGGAGTTTGCATACGCATGAGTATGATAATTTGAACACCCTTATCCATGCAAACGGTAAGGCGAACTGTTATACATCCAACACTGCTGGCGAACGCATCATGAGGAAATGCAAATATTAGGAGATAAATATGAGTCGCAGGCATAGAGAAAGTCAGATGTCATCTTCCCTGCATTTACTGAGCTTAAACAAACGATTTATGATTATAGCACATCGGCTGAGAAAGAACATCATGATTTAATACAAAAGTACCCTAATTTGCAGGGAACTAAGTTGTATAGAGCAACTAAATCTGAGTTAATTGAACAAAATAGTAATTTTAAAAAACATTTGACCATGACTTTAAGGAATACAAAAAGAATTATTAATTATTGTGTGTTGATTATAGAACGGCTAACAGATAAATTCATCGGAAGAAGCGATTATTCTCCAGTAGCTTATGGACTCTTACCAAAACATGGAGGAACAGGAGGTAATTATGACCCTCACGTCAAAGGAAAAAATGTCTCAGCATTCATTGTCCACTCTGTAACGCACTAATGAAATACATATTTACAATTCCAATATAGGATTAAAGCAATAATGTTAATTTTCCTAAAGTCAGAACCGTATATTATAAAGAGTGTATAACGAGGATATTTAAGACCTTTTAGGAGTATTGCACCTTTCAATGAGAAAAAGCTCTGATTTCAAGTAACTATTAATTATCAAGATTGTTAGAATGAAAAAATATACTATTCTTTTAATTGCATTTATACTAATTTCCTGCCATTGCAATAAGGGAAAAGGTCTTCCATCAGATAAATATGTTGACAGTATTCAGCATATAGAGTATCAAATACAAAAATATCATATGGGGAGCGTACTCACAGTAGGAGATGTGCAAATTACTTTTGCACCCAATGGTCATATAATGGGGATAAAAAACAAGTCTTTAAAAGATGGACACATTCGACACTATTACTTCTTAGACAAAAGAGACAAAGATGAAATTAGTCATTTCTACACCACCAAAAATGGATTAGATGGAGTAGCCGTATTTTACCATTGCGAGAACATAATTGATCATGTCGATTTTTATAAAAACAATGAGTTGGTTTATTCAAAAAAAAGCTATGATGAAAGATAAGATATTTGTCATTATACTAAGTGCATGCACTGTTTGTTTCTGTAGTTGTAAGAATAAGAATTCGGATGATTTTAAGTGCGTATATACTGATAGCATCCATCAATTTGAGTACTATAGAAACACTAACCAGATTGTGATTAGAGTTGATTCTAATATTTTGTATTTTACGCCAGACAATAGGCTGCAGCAAGTTTGTACACGAAGTTCGTTTAGAAATCAAAAGTTATCTCTAAAAGGGAAAGTATTTTACTTTAACAAAAAGACCGGTTTCTTAGATTCTATAAAGTCCAACCAGAAGGATATGCAACATAGTAGGACTATCGTTTATGTCGAAAAATGGTTGCATTATAAGACCATGAAAAGGTGAATTACTTCGAGTGGCGAAGTGTATTACTATGGTAGGCAGGGTGAGGTGACAAAGACTGTCCGTACGGTAATGGCTCGGAGACTACCTATACCTACGACAAGCAGCGTGAACGTCTGCAGGTGATGAACCTTACAGCGGATGGTGGAAAACAGGTATCGTTATGATGCCGTGGATAATATCCTCGGTATTACGAATGCCGCCAACCCAACGTCGGTTCCTTCTACAAAATAATCGTTATTATGGAATATTCATATTTTATAAAGAAAAATATCAAGTTTTTTAATTATTGCTGTCCGGTAAAACTCAAATAACATATAAATCCTTGCGGAATAGCCTTTATATAGGTAATTCCGCATTCTTTTTTGAAATCCAAGCCCCCTAATCAAATAAGTTAAGTTCTTTTGGTGGTGAATTTGCCTTTTCAGCTATTATGATGAGTTCATCATTTTGTGGATTTTCCATAAATGAGATGAAATCAGTGTAATACATCAGTGTGAGCCTCAGCATGGTTACCAGCTGCGAGAAGGATACGTGTCTTTTTATCATTCTGGAGATAACGGTACAAAGCAGATTGGCAATGAGTACCACCCATGTCTGTATCTGTATGGCATTTACACTGTCACCATAGAAGAAATGCAGTGGGAAGTTCTGTTTGAGCTGCTTGTAAAGGGACTCTATAGCCCATCTTCGCTTGTAAATCTCCTCAAGGTCCTTTACATCAAGCTCAAGGTTATTGGTCAACAGGACAACTGACTTATGTGAGTTGTCACTCCACAGTTCCACTCGTCTTGCCTGGTGTCTTATCTCCCCCTTCTCAAAGACAATCTTCTTGTCTGTATGTGTAACCAATCCATCAGGGCTTACATAGGTTACTGAGGACAACTCCGTATAGGTGAGATTCTTCTTCATCTTGGTCACATAGCATACTCCTTCCTCTGTAAGTCGCTGGAACTGTGCATAATCAACGTATGCTCTGTCCATGGTAAGGGTAGCATCCTTAGGAAGGATGCACTTCTTTAAGTAGATAATGATCATGTGTGGCGGCAGAGGTAAGCTGTACGACCATGGGAACGCCAACATGATACTTCATCACCGTATGAACCTTCATACCGCCTTTCTTCTTACCACTCTTGGGGTGTCTGCCTACACCCTTGAGTATGTTGTCAAAAAGGGTAATCGTAGTTGAATCCATCATATACAGAAGCTTTTCCCACTTCTGTTCACCTTTAGGGCGGCTGTCCGATAAAAAAGAACCATAACGCTCTAAGAGGTACGCATAAACGCTTGCAAAGAACTCTTGTGGGCGACGCTTGTTGGCATCAGCAAGCGTACTACGACGGACGACATAGTCGATGCCAAGATGATGCAGTTTGTTTACTTCAGCCTTCATGCCTATCTCCACTTCCCGAAGAGAATCAAAGTGTTTGAGAACACCGAAAAGCATTATGACAAGGTGAGTCCACCCATCAAGACGCTTCACATAAGCTTCACTTCGGGGTGTTTCAAGGCTGATTTGCTTGATTTGTTGCTTATCGAGTAATTTTATTACCTGATTATAGACCGGCTGTCCGATAAAATGTGTACTTTTGCCCATGTTATTGAAGTTTTATCGCAGAAACAAAAGTAACAAAAAGGGCTGAAATCCAAATACGGATTTTAGCCCTTAACTTTTATATGTGGAAAAGGTTTACCGGACAGCAATATTTTTTAATAATAATGGATATACTCTATATCCAAATGGGAATCAAGTGTATAAACGAATAGGTGATTATGATATTCTAATCACAGATTATACAGGAAAAAAACTATCATTAGACCTTCTGGTCGTCTTTGAACTTTGGATAAAAAATAATATAACAGATGTGGTTATATTTAGGAAAATGTATAAGAGAACTTTTTTTTGTCCTAAAATAGAAAAGATTGATAAAGAAATAGCAAAGATAATAGAAGAGTTTTAGTCATCGAACCACATGTACAGCTGACAATTAATTTTTTACGTCCTATACCTATAATGCGCCTATGACAACTGGAACCGTGTGCAGACGATGACTTATCCTGATGGTGAAGTGGTTACCTATCAATACAATGCTGCCGGACAGGTTGAGCGTCTGACGAGCAATAAACAAGGACATCAAAGCGTTATTGTTGACAGGATAGGTTACGATAAGAAGGGTCACACGGTCTATATGAAGCTCAGTAATTAGGAGGCAAATAAGTTTACAAGGTTCAGCGCTGGATAGTTTTACCATTAATAGCTATATCTCATAAATATCAGTTCTCCTTTCCATTCAAGGACAAATGCCGATTGCATACTGTCTTCGATTTTGCTGTCATTTCTGTCACTTCACTTTTGACATTAACCTACTATCTATAAACCCATTACGCGAAGTGTTAAAAGTGACAGCAACTAAAAATAAAACTAAATTAGAGGTTTTAACCCAATTCGGTCATTAGAACCTAAACATTTTTTGTTTTAGTATCGAGCAGATTGTTTGGCTTTGGAACGCAGGCATAGCGGGCTACGCCAAGTTACAAAGACAGACAAGATGTCGATAAAAAAGATGTTAGGAAACAACACCATACTATCGTAAGAATGTACATATTGTGGTCTAATGACCGATTTGCGTTAAATGATTCCCTCTTGATTACGTTTACACGCACAATGCCCTCCATCCTTTCTCCTTTTCCCATGTATTTAAGACCCTTTTACAAAATAAAGTTGTATATTTGCCTTTGAAATTGCTATGCTCGATTTGTCTGTTCTTCCAAAAAGAGACTAATCCTGAAAAGTATAGCCACAACATAACACATAACAAAGAACGTCTGCAGGCACAAGGCCTCACAGTGGATGTCGGGTTGTGGTGTAGGAAAACTTCTCCTCAATGCTGTGATGAGCGGCAAAGGAGGGGAATAATGTCCCAGCCTAACATACATTTCCTACCCACACATTATTCCTATTCTCACCACTGAATTCCGATACCGTCTCTTACAGAAAGTTCAAAAAAGCATTAACCAACGTTTAAAATGAAAATAAAGAGTATTTTAGCTGTTTTTATAATAGTAGGCGGCATATCTTATGCTCTTTACTTTTCATTAGTTACAGATGTTTTATTAAAGTATGGTGAAACAATTCACACAAAGGCTATTATTGAAGAGAGATTAACAGGAAAGACTTCCAATCCAGTGCTGCGCTATAGATTCTTATATGAAAATCAAGCTTATATCGGTTTTGTGTCAGAAACATCACGTTTACATGTGTCTGATACTATCAATATTGTATTCTTAAAAAAAGTAGACCGTCTATAAACAAACCATTAATAAAATAAATTTTATATGGAAAAGAACTTATTATTCTCATTTGATGATGAGATTACAACTGGATTTTATTATGATATTGATGGTCATAAAATTGTAGTTTATTTTTGCGGCTTATTATGATAATGGAAGGTTTGTAGAGAAGGAATGCCAACTTATTATTGAGAAATGGGAGTATGCAAAAAGTAAATTATCTGTGGATAACCAATATAAAGATTTAGAAGATCATATTGGAATTATAAGCATGATTTTTAAATATGCATATTGCAGATAAAAAAATTGTTTTTAACGGTGAATACATTAGATGGTCAATATGTAGATTTATTGTTTTATAATTGCAATGTTAAAATAGAAGATATTTCTTAAGTAGGACTTATATAATACAAAAATGTGACCTTATGAATTTAAAAAAAATAAAAACCGACTCATGGTACCCCTCTGATAATGGTAAGATGACACCTTCAAGGTTTCTTATGGTTATTCAATTTATAAAAGGTTTACTTCTAATGGCAAAAGAATTTAATATACATACATATCCTACATTCTTTTTTTATTGTTATTGATAATGTTAATACCATTCGCATTATCAGTAGATGATATTATGAATAATGATCAAAGCAATATGAAAATAATATTTTTTTGATTTCAGCATTTATAATCATCATTCTTGTTTATGGATTAGTAAAAACTCGCAAAAGAAAAATAGTCATAAATGAGTTGGGCTTACTAATTACAGAAAAGGAAAGAAATATGAAGATTTCATGGGAGGAGATATCGCACATATTTTTTTGTTCAACACCATTTTTGGGACTATATATAAGAATAACATTTACCAATCAAAGAGATCCATTAATTATTTACTTTGGAAAAAGCAGTTTGTGGAGTGTCAATTTTTATCGTTTTCGGATAGCCATATTAGCGTTTTCACATAAAAAAGATATAATCGTTGTAAAATCCAATCAATGGTATCTAAAGCTAATATAAAAATAGGTAGTTCAATTGTCGTTCAAGGTGCTTCGTTAAAAGCTAATAAAATAATTTGGTTTGGCTTTACAACATTGTAACTTTACATCTGATGGTCGATAGCTACACAAAAACAAAGGATTACAACCATGAAACCATTTAGTGTTCAAACGGCAGAGAAACATCTTATCAATATAATTTATTCGGTCGAAAGCTTATATTCTTTTAGAGAATCGTGGTTAGGATAGGAGTAAATCATTTAATTTAAAAAAGTAAGCTATGTTAGAATATAAAAAGATATCAAATTTTTGAACCTAAATTTTATTAATGAACTTGATACTGTCATTTTAGATTCAAAGCTTAAATATATTTCTGATTTTTATTTTTCCGTCAAGTACAAGGAAAATCTGTTTTCCTTTTTGAGATGAAGCCAACGAAGACATCAATTCTCTATGATATAGACCCAGAAAGCGAATATCATAGTATTAACTCAAGAAAAAAATAATTTATACTAAGAATTTAAATCTAAGCAATAAGGTAATTTCTATGATAGTTGAAGATGAAAGCTTCTATTTGGGACATCTTTTTAATTATTATAGGAACTTTCTCAAGAAATAAGATTTCTAATATTTCGAACATGTGGGAAGATTTATTAGAAACTGGAATAGAGTATTTTTAAGATGGGTAATGATGGAGAATCTTTTTATTGGTGCAATCCTCAGATAAATTCAGCAGAGGAAGAGTTCAAATTATTTATTAATGAATTGAACACCTTTGCCCATGGTATCAAACATATTAATAATGAAAAACGGATAAGAATATTATTGGGGTTATAGCATTACATGTAATAACTTTTACATTTGTTATAATTTCGTGGAATCATTCATTTAATAACATAGGTTTTAACATAGTCTCTGGTCTTTCATGTATGTTATTGGGAGGCAGTTATTTATATCTTGAGTTATCAAAATATTCAGAAGAAGGGAAGGTAACATGGTTCAGTATTACGCATACGATTATACCTTTAATCTTCTTGTTATTTTGGGCTGGTATTGCTCTTATGTTTTATCATAACATCGTAATAATGTCTTTATTACAATGTCTGGTCACAAGTTTAATTCCCCTCAGTTTTTTGTACCTTAGGAGTAAGCGTAAAGAAAATAAATATATAACGCTATTACTCATAATTATAAGCGGCATCTTTATAGTTCTACCCTTTATAGTTTTATCTATTTTGTAACTATTCAGCGGTATCGATCAGTCAGTATTCTCTCCTCTAAAATCTTCGTATAAAGACTATAAAGATGCTTATTTTTCTTGCGTATTTCAGATTTTATTTGTACCTTTATACCTATGAAAGAGCAAGTTACGGACATATCAAAAGTATTACAAGGCATAACGGAAGATATGCGATTGTTGCGTAGAACTATCAATCAGCAGTATGCTGAGATTGTCAGATTGAACCTTAACATATATGCCCTGAGTCTCCAAATTAGCAAGTTAAAAATCATACTAAAGTACTCTTATACATTTCATTTCGACTTTGGAGTGGACACATTTCTTGAAGTTTATTTGGTCTCAGCAACAGCTAAGAACTACTATAAAACGCCATATAATTCTATTTAGACCTAAAAACGGATAAATTGCCATACACTGTATATCCCTTGTCATTGTTGAATAGTTACACGTAAAATATATGATGGACAATAAGAATAACTTTATTAATGCAGAAATATTCCTTGATAACATTATTAGGAAATATAAAGTTGAAACAACTTCTAAGTATACGATCTCTGGTAGACCCCTATTTGAGGTAAGTTCAAAGAAAGAAATGAGTATTATATGCTCTGAGATTGTAGATAATCATTATTTACTTGACATTAAAATACTAAACCAGACCAACACCTACGGTTTAAAATTTTTAGAGCAGAAATCCCTTGAGTTACTTGATAAAGTTAATGATATTCAATCCCACCTACTTATATCAATGGATTTATGTGGTAAGTTGAAGGATGTATTAAATTTTACAGAACTACACGAAAAATGGGAAAGAATTAAAACAGATATAAGAAACCCATCAGTAGAGATTTCCAAAATAATATCAGATGGAAATCAGTTATATGCTCATGGTTCGCAATCTTTTGCTGCAGAACTTAATAAAACAATATTTTATAAAGCTCTTGGAATGAGTTTGATACCTTTTGATGGAATAAAAAAAGAAGGCAACAAGACTTTCCTTTATAATACTTCCTCACTTTTATTCCCTCAAATTGAGAAAAAAATTTCTATTGTATTAGATGATATTGTTCACTTTAGTGATACACCAGCAACTCTACTAACCTTAAAAAATAAACGTAGTAGAGAAGATTCTGATATTAAGTCAGAATTTATAAAAAAACTTTCCATTCTTAAAGAGACAGATGGGAGAATATAAATATGATTTATTCTGCTCAGTTGAAAGAGATAATAAAGTTCAATGGCCAAACTCTATTGAACTAACCATAAGTGAACTGTTAGAGCCGATAGTCTCTGAAGTTGCATGTAAGATTGAATTGATAAAGAAGTAAGTGTATTTATAATAAAGTATGTCTTTATGAATTTGAAGTATAAATTTAAGATTGATTCGCTATTAGAGTTTTGGGATATTCCAGCCAGAATATATTTTATGGCAGCTACTCTTTCTTTCTTGATACCCTTCTATCTGATAGGTTTCCTCACGGTAAAGGATGATTTGCCGCATAGAACAGGTATTGTTAATAGAATACATATACTACAGAAGTCTCATAGTAGTTGGGAGGCAAATTTCACTTTGGAAGGTGATACCAGTCATACCTATTGGCAAGGATATGAAAATTTTTATCCCTTCTTTTTATTTCCTCCTAAATATAAACTTGACGACTACATAATCCATAAAGGAGATACTATAAGTTTCTTTATTGATAACGATAAAAATGGTAATTATATAAAGAGTGACCGTTTTTTCCCTGGAGAAGGCCATTCTTTTGAATCAGATGAAGTTATCTATACAGAAGGTCTGGTAGTAAATGGGAAAGAGATAGCATCTCCACTTGTTGCAGCGTTTATACGTACTCCCCTTACATGGTTAGGAAATGTAGGAGTTATTTGTTTTTACCTCTGGATGTGTCTGTTCGTTATTGATTTTGGCATGTGGTATAATAAAAAAAATATTGATAAAAAAATAAAGAAATACTTTTATAATCAAAATATGTTCATTCGATAATTTAAGTTTAGATCAGAATCATTGACAAGCAAGGAATTGTAAAGACTATATGGAAATAAAATACATAAGGGTAAACATTGCATGTCCTATCTGCTTTATGCCGTATGGGAGCATAGCTATGGTATAACTAAATTTCTTTAGAAAATGGAGCAGACCCTAATATGGTTTCTCCACTGACAAGTACACCCGATATAATAGAGCCTCATCCTCCTTTAGAAATTTCATGTTATGATGATTATGGTATGAACTACATGAAGTTATTACTCGAATATGGGGCTAATCATAATGATACACAAGCGCAGTGTCCTCTATTTGCGGCTACATTATATGAAGTGACTTTAGATGTATTATCGTTTCTGGCTACTCTGCTACTTACAGAATGGAAACGGCACATAGCTGCTTCTCATGGAATGATAGAACCATTGGGGATGTAGTGAAAAAGCTGTGTGAACAAGCTAAGGTGCAATTAGAGTTGAATCCTGCATTCAAGGAAACCAAAGACTTTATCTGCCAGTATGAAGAGTCTGACTTTGACTTTATCCGTCGTCTTGCTCATCAGTATCAAGAGTGAATGTATTTCGATGGAACTAAACTCATCTTTGGTAAACCAAGGAAATTGGCTGACCCTATAAGATTAGAATATGGAACAACACTGTCTTCACTTGACATTGGTTTGCAGACCCTCGCACGCTCTGAGCAGGTGTTCTCTTATCACTCTGGTGCTGACCGTGAGATGCAACGTATGACGCCAGACTTGGCATATGGTCATGACAAACTTGCAGGTGAGGCTTTCCGTGCATCATTAGGTATGTTCTCAAAACCTGCAAGACAGCATGCGCTGCCACGTATCAGCAATGAGACGGAACTCGTTAACTACATGGGGCGTAAGCAAGCGGCTGAGACGGCTGAGACACATTATATCACAGCTGAGAGTCAGGTGCCAACCCTGCGTGTAGGTTCCGTTATAAGTCTCTACAGTTCATTCTTGGAACGTGTAGGGAACCTATCAGAAGAGAGCTTGGGTAACTTTATCATTATCGAGATAACCCACGAGGTGAGCCAAGGGAGCTACTACAAAAACCGCTTTAAGGCTATCCCTGCTACGATAAAGGCACTGCCAAGTCCAAAGGTGCGTATGCCATTAGCTGAAACACAGATGGCAACCGTGCTTAGCAATGCTGACCCGCAGGGAAAGGGTCGTGTACGTGTACGTATGAACTGGCAGACGGATGGTATGCAGACAGGCTGGGTGCGTGTGATGACCCCAGATGGCGGTAGCAGTAGTGACGTAAAGAGCAACCGTGGTTTTGTGTTTATCCCAGAGGTAGGCGACCAAGTTCTCCTCGGCTTCCGCCATGGTGACCCTGCAAGACCATACATCTTAGGCAGTCTGTTTAACGGAGTCACAGGTAGCGGAGGCTTTGCTGCCAACCACAAGAAAAGTCTTACCACCCGAAGCGGCTCGACCGTTACCTTTGACGATACCGCCCATACTATCCTTCAACAAACCACTCGTGCCAACAAAATCTTCATTGATGAATTAAATGGTACCATCACCATATCTTCTGCTGAAGAAGTGAATGTCAATACGAAGAATGTCAACATCAATGCATCAGAGAACATGAATGTAAACGTTGGCAAGAACTTTACAATGCAGGTGGGAGAACAGTCATCTGTCAACATCGGGCAAGATTCCTCGCTTTCTATAAATGGAAGTTCTGTATTGAGTATAATGGAAGATGCCAAATCGTCTATTAGTGGTGACCAAACGACCAATATTTATGGTAATATGAACTTAAGTGTTATGAAGTCAATTAAAACAAAAAAAGTGAAGATTCAACTTACGAATCGTATGGAGTCACCACAATTACATCACAAGATAATTTATATCTTAAAAGCAGTACCAATGTGGATATAGCTGAAGAATAAGAATATGAAGAAAATTTATCCAGTATTATTTATTTTGGCATTTTGCATAACAACACTATCATGCAAGGGCTTATCAAAGGGAAAGAATGACATGAGAACAAAGTTTAGTTGGGATTTTTATATCTCATCGCCAACCCATTATAGCTCAGAGTTAAAATATGCAAAGGCTTTCTATGGGGATAACGGAGAGGAAACAGTAGATGTTTTTGATGAAACAGCTATGGCAGGCCTTGGAAATGTTACCGCAACTCCTTTTTCTGTAATCCGCCTCAAGGTAAAGTAAGTATTCCCAAAGGTATAGACATGGTTTGGGTATCAATAGCAGATAAAAAGATTTATAGGGCAAATATTAAACTCTCCCAGCAAATACAAAACAAACTCCTAAAAGCCTTTAGAGAAGGATTTTATAGCCACTGGAGAGAAAGTAATATGGATTTTAATGAGTTTGATGTAACAATTCTTCCAGGAGGACATCTATGGCTATATTTGGGGATAGGAAATTTAAGAAGGGTGCTGATTTGCGATACATTAAAGGGGGAAGAAATACACATGACACTTAAAGAATTCAGCGAAGACTTTTATAATGCATATCAAACTGTTGATAGTCTTTGTGCCGATGGATATGACACACCTTACATTATCGAACATGGCTCAGAGTATGACAAAATCTGGGGAATTTATGCGCAGCGTTTTAACTATCAATTTGATATACAATTTGAAAATAAGCAAACAGAACTACGCAAAGGAAATTTTATTATTAATTTTGCCAATGGTGAGATACTGAATCATGATGACCCTGGATATTTTGAACAGCCTTCAAGACCCAACAAGATAGAGTTCCCATGGATTGCAGATGATATGCTCTATACGGGACATTTTTATTTTGATGAAGAAGAAGTGAAGAAAGCATTTATGGATGTTTATGGCAACAATCCTACTCAACCAGGAAAACTTATCATTCAAGTAAGTAAATATAATAATTGGTTCGATATCTATTTGGAAGCGGGCAACAAGAAATATAAATTTGAAAAGACAAAGATTCATGTCTTTAAGCAAAGAGTTCATGATTCTGATGACAAGGCGGTTGTAATTTATGATAATCATCCTCAAGATGGTAATGATATTCTTAATTTTATAGGAGAATAAATATAGTATAAGTTTTGTAAAACAACTTTTTATAATGAAGAATCTTTTTTTACTTGCATTTGTAATTTTATTGTCTTGTTCCAATAAAGAGCAAAACTACATCTCCATTGAACAGACAATGTCAGACAATCCAATATCCTTAGCACTTGATAATGATACTGTCAAATATATGGATATCCCTTTAGCTTTTTTAATGAGTAAGACCAGTTCTAAAAGAGTAGTTTTGTCAAGTAGTACATACCTATGTGCCAGCGATTATACGTGTGCACCACACGCTTGGGATTTTAATGGGGCACTATTCTTCAATGTGAATGGAAAGATTGTCCAGACATCTGATATAGAGGGGTTAAGAGAAATGGATAAGCAACCGCGCAAGGTTCTCGTTTATATTCGCTATCAGTGTTTCACACCTGAATTCCAGAAAATTGTAAAAAGTAGTATAAAACTTCCACAGAAGAGCGGAATAGTCAAGATAGGGAGTGTGCAAGAACTTAAAAAAAATAACAAGGAACTGATTGAAAATTTACTTAAGCATGACAGTATCTGCTTTTCATTTGATTATAAAGACGATTTTAATGAATATTGCGTAGGGTATGTGTATTTGCCTGTAAGTGTAAAGTAAGGATCTTGAAAAAATGGACTGATCAACTAAGCTCTTATATATTATGGCACACGGAGTCACAGAGGCGACAGAGATAACGTAATGTCACGGAGGTGCTGACAGCACAAAGACCGATGGAGGTGTAGCGTACAGCTTCTTGATAACTTTAGATGTAAATACTTTGAACAGAAAGTGTCTAATAGAACTGGCAAACAATCTCCGTCGCTCAATGCACCAACGGTGCCTCCGTGACTTCCATTGCTTTGTTTTAATAATTCTCTGTACTCTCCTTTTCTTTGTGTGACATTACGTCAACGTTCTAAACTTAGGGCGGTAAATCTTATCATTCCAAATTATTGAAGATGTTTTCGCACATTCGCACAATCCAAACACTGAGTGTGAAATATGTTTACAAAGGTAAGAACGTTTTTGCTAAAAATAAGCATAAAAATGCTAACTTTCACTGTGGCTGTAACTAACGGATAGTCAACAACTTACAAAACAGTGAGGCAAGAGGTGCTTAATAGGGGCTCAAAAGAGCGTTAGTAAGACCTCAAAAGGGTATCTTTTGCAAGCCAATTGGGCGTCTTTTCGAAGCCAATTGGACATCAATAAGAGTTTAGGCGTTGGAAAAATATTTACATTACAGCGCATATAAACAAGTAGTTCATTGCTTGTTCTTTGTTTTCACTATGTCTTTAAACCTAAATCGGTCATTAGAGCACAGTGTTTCAGGAATTCTTATTTTTTATATTGTTTCCTAACATCTTTTATTTGGTTCTTCCGAAATATGGAGTGATAAGCTAAAAGTCTTATATAATATGCACACGGAGTCACGGAGAAGACGAAGATAAAGGCAATATCACGGAGGTGTAGCGTACAGATTCTTGATAACTATTTTGGGGTAAATGCTTTGTATATAAATTGCTAATAGAATTGGCAAACAATTGTTAAAACCTTTATATTTTATATCTCTCAGTTGTATATCTGAAATTATCTTCTTACATTTGACATATTAAAGACAGAAGATTAAACATTATTCATGTCTATCTAAGAGTAAAACAACTTGTCATTGACTATTTATAATACGAAAAATGAGGGTACTATCAGTCTATGTGAGCGTAAGCAATGGAGGGACTGCTCATACAGAACGAAAGAAAAAGCTAATGTCTGTATTTATATATAGAATGCATAACACCAGGCGCTTTTAATTACAAGTTTGTTGTCTATTACCTACGTTATCTCTTACTGGAAGACGAGTTTGATAGACTGTTTGAAGAGGAATAATCTAAATGATAAAAGATGAAGAGTTTCAAAATTAATGCAGAAGGAATAGGGTCAGCCATCGGTTTATTATTGGTATATGGAGTAGTCTATCTGATTTTCCATCGCACACCAGCAACCGAGGAAGAGATCAACACATATATTCAGAACTCGGAAGTTGTCGAACTGACCGATATTACCTTTTACGATGAGGAAAACATGGTAAGGTATGCAAGACAACCTTTGAGGCGCAACCATAGTACACTGTATAAAGATATAGCAAAAGTTTATTCGTCTGACAGAAAGAAAAATTTTGTATTAGAGACTTACGATGTCCCTGGCAGAATATCTGTAAATGCAGAAATTTTACGAAGGTGTCCTAAGCTTTATCTTGTTGTTAATAAGGATGATTTGCATAATCCAAAATTAGGAAGTAAGGAAAAGCCTGTTCCTGCATTATTGTGGTATACAAGTCCAGATAGTAAGTTTAATCACGTTCCTGAAATAAATTATATACATAGTGTAAAGGAATACCTTACATATTGCCGAACTGAATAAAGAAAGAGTATAATAATTGGTTAATGGGAAACTGAAGGGTTAGATAATATATAAAAGCAAAGATAGATTTAAGCAAAAGAGTTCGATCAAAAAAGATGAAGACTTTCAAAATTAATGCACAAGGAATAGGTGCAGCCATAGGCTTATTACTGGTAAATGGGATAGTTTATCTCATTTTTCATCGCACACCAGCGAGCGAGGAAGAGATTAACGCATATATTCAGAACTCGGAAGTTGTGGAACTGACAGATTTTACTTTTTTCGATGTGGAAGACATGGTAAGGTATGCAAGACAACCTTTGAGACGCAACAATAGTACACTGTATAAAGATATAGCAAAAGTTTATCCGTCTGACAGAAAGAAAAATTTTGTATTAGAGACTTACGATGTCCCCGGCAGAATATCAGTAAATGCAGAACTTTTGCGAAGGAGTCCTAAGATTTATCTTGTTGTTAATAAGGATGATTTGCATAATCCAAAATTAGGAAGTAAGGAAAAGCCTGTTCCTGCATTATTATGGTATACGGATCCAAATTATAAAAATTATGAAGTTTCTGAAGAGAATTATAGACATAGTGTAAAGGAATACCTTACCTATTGCCGAACTGAATAAAGAGAGAGTATAATAATTGGTTAATGGGTAAACTGAAGAGTTAGATAATATAGAAAAGATATATTAAAGCAAAAGAGCTCTATCAACAAAATGAAGACTTTCAAAATTAATGCACAAGGAATAGGTTCAGCCATGGGCTTATTATTGGTATATGGGATAGTCTATCTGATTTTTCATCGTACACAAGCAAGCGAGGAAGAGATTAACGCATATATTCAGAACTCGGAAGTTGTGGAACTGACGAATATTACCTTTTACGATGAAGAAAACATGGTAAGGTATGCAAGACAGCCTTTGAAGCGCAACAATAGTACACTGTATAAAGATATAGCAAAATTTTATTCGCCTGACAGTAAGAAGTATTTCGTTTTAGAGGTTTACGGAGCCCCATATTCAATACCAATAAATACGGATATCTTACGAAAGAGTCCTAAGATTTATCTTGTTGTTAATAAGGATGATTTGCATAATCCAAAATTAGGAAGTAAGGAAAAGCCAGTTCCTGTATTATTGTGGTACACAAGTCCAGATAGTAAGTTTAATCAAGTTCCTGAAGACGATTACAAATATAGTGTAAAGGAATACCTTACCTATTGCCGAACTGAATAAAGAAAGAGTATAATAATAGGCAAGCGAGGAAGACACGATGATATTTACAGGAAAAGGAAAACTGAAGATAGAAATAACGTGTATGAAAGCAAGATATAAGATACTGATAATTTTTCTTCAATTATTTGCATTCTTTAGTTATATAGGCTGCTTTGTTTATCTAACCTATAAGGCTGAGAAAGAGTTGATTTTTGTTGATATTCCTGTAAAATACACAAAGGGTGACATTACTGGAAAAGAATATGGGATTACAATTACGGGTAGTAGAGGAAACCATACAGTTCGGTTTGAGTCAGAAAGTTTTCCAGACAAAGAGTTTGAAGCAACATATTATATGTCTCTTCCTTATCCACAGCGTTCTTTTAGTAGTATAATAGAATCTCACCCCAAAAACTTGCTATGTTATTTGGAGCCTGATTTTAGGGAGAATCAAGGGAAATACATTCCCTTTGTTTATTCTGGGCAGCGAGAAAAAAGTTCAGTTTATTACTTAAATTTAGTGGCTTATGTGAAAGGTAAATACATTCCTTTATGGGTTTTCTTCACTTTTTTCAACCTCTTAATGTGCATTTACACTGAGAAAATAAAAACAAACATATTGATTGTGGTGATGCTTTTAAATGGCGTGTTTAGCGTCCTTACATAAATAAAAAGAAAAAACTTATGAAAAAAAACCTATTAGCTATATTATCCCTGCTGATCATATGTGGGCTATTTGCTTACTTTGCCTATGTTGGTGGTGCTTTCCTTCGATTGACACCTATTACCAGTAAACAGTTTGTACAATCAGCACTTACCTTAGGTTTTAAACAAGAGCAAGTTGACAAAGGTGCCATATCGGGAGAAACCGGTATAACTGATGTTACCGTTATGATGAAAAGTGTCAAGGACGACCTGCATAATGTAATGATTGATATCCCTCTGGAGTTCTATGAGTTTAAGGATGAGGAGAAAGCATCTAAATACTATGAGTATGTTGCTGGATCACTGCAAAAAAATATTAAAGAAGATGTTGCCGTGGTCAAAGTTAATAAAGTCTTTGGCAATGCTGATGTATACAAGAATTATAACTATTTCAATCCCAGTTTTGTAATTATTCGTGCAGGCTCCACTTTGCTGGTAACGAAGTTCTACTGTAATGCTGATTCTGAAAAGCAAGTAGAGCTACTTCTTGACAAAATAAAATATAATTTTAATTATTCCAGATAGGATGGTAGATATTTCATCAGCTTATAATATAGCCTTAGAAACTGATAGCTTTAAAGTGCATAATGACTTTCTTAATATCTTGTTGGAAGACCACTCTGTAATGGGAATGGAGCGTCATTATGTTTACTTTAATGAGTCTAATAATAGTGATTTGAAAAGAATCTTAGGTAATGGATTTTTAAAAAGAGGAGACGAGGGAGTATCTTTCTTATTAAAAAAGTTAAATAGTGAAATCGATAATCTTATTAAATCCAACGTCATTCACATCATAGGACTGACACATGACAGGAGGTATTTACCCTCAATTATCCCTTTTCTTAAAAATGAAGATCAGGAAGTAAGATACAAGGCTATTATTGTATGTGGCTGGTTAGGCGAGACAGAAACACTTAATATTCTTAAAGCACATTATCAGACTGAACAAGTTTGCATCTTAAGGGGATTCACGATATCTGCTATGCGTCAGATATTCTTCAGAAATAAGGAGACAAAGAATGAGATAGTTAAATTTATCTACGCTAATCTACCAAAAGAAATAGATGAAGAAATTATTGCCATTATGATCGTAGTTCTTCAGGATCTTACAAGAAGCAAGTATGGACTTAAAGAAGACCCATACTCTGGTGATATCTCTGGTGATATTGCTAAGGCTAAGTGTAAGGTATTTAAACACATAGATGTTTGATAAATTATATGGAGAGTTGATAAACAAAACCGTCTTTCAGCCTTTATAATAAAGAAGGAAGTATTTTTTGAGCCAAGAAATTATACTTCTGTAGAAATCAAAATAAAATACTCCTCAGAAAGTGAGCTATGAAGAAGATATTCAATATAAAGGTATCGATTTGGTCGAAATGGAGAGTAATATTTATCTTCATTATTGTGTCAGGTTTATGCACATGTGTGTATAATTGTGTTTTTACAGGTAGACCAAACTCATACCACATAGTGAAAGCGCTTGGAGGACTAATCGTAATGTTATTTATATTAATATATCGAAAACTCCTTTACCCCTTAAAAATAGAAATTGATGATTTCCATATATCTTTTTGCAAAAACAACATACTGATTTATGAAAATTCAAAAGATAAGTTATGCTATGTAAGAATCATAAAAAACAATAGAAATGAAATAGTAGAAGTAAAACTCTATTTTGATGATAGAAATATTGTTTTGTATTCTCCTATAACGATAAAGCAGGGAGATAAAAGCATTGATAGAGTAGAAGATGTGTTTCATTATCTTGTTAAATGTTATAATCTTAAACAGAAGAAGGTCTATGGCAGAGTACTTGGATTTGGAAAGAAATATGAAAATCACCTTATCAATGAATATTGGAATGAGGGTTCTTTCGAAACGTAGAGTGGTAAACTGAAGAGTTTGCATAATAAGGCACACTGATCCGAGAGGACAAATAAAATTGTCAAACAACCTCCTCCATACACCGACGGCTGCTCTGTTTCTTCTATTGCTTCTTTTTTAATAATCCTCTGCTTTCTATATCAAAGCTATTTTATTCGAAAAAAGAATTCCTGTCACTTCTGTCATTGGAAACAGACGTATAACAGTCTGACTTATAATATATTTATACGAATTGTTAAAAGTGACAGCAAAATGAAATCAAAACTATTATAGTAATATGGTTATATTTGTACAATAGAAAATCATTTAAAGATAATATAATCAAGGAATATGCGTTAGAAGAATAATAGAGTTTAATGAACTTGCCCTTTAATGAGGTTAGGTAATATCATAAATTAAAGTTCTAAGATAATAAACAATTTTGTTTCGGATGATATAAATATAGTGTTTGATGGGAAGTAGCAAAGGAAATTGGGGAAGATACGGATTACAAGCATTTGGAATTTCAGTGCTTGGACCACTTTTGTTTTATCTTATTAATCCTATCATTGAACATTTTAAGGGAAATCGTGATGCTGTTGCATATACAAAGACATACGTAAGTCAATGGGATAGTATAAAGCTCATACTACCTAATGACTTGTTAGAACAATCGATAAAGGAAGGTTCAAGTCATATTAAGATGTTGTCATCCTACAGAGACAAAAATCGAATAGTTGCAGCAAACGAAATATATTATATTCCACAATATAAGAAATATTTTGAGTTAATTTGGATAGAAGGTGTTGATGAAATTGTTGGGCTTTACAATCGTCATTATGATGCAGCTGGTGTGCAAAATGACTTAATGTGCCCAAACATGGTGCTTTCAGTCTATGTCAATCGTAAGCAATGGAAGGATAAATCATATGGAACGAAAGAAAAGCCTATGCCAGTATTTGTACATAGGATTATCTCAGGTGATGATATCGAAGAGCGGAATAAGAATGCGTTAAGGCAAGATAGTCTTTTCCCTGGAGAAATTATGGTATATTTTTATCTCCCACCCAAGGCTGTTCAACGTATGCGTAACACACCAGACTCTGTTAACTATAAGTTTGCAGAGTATTACTTGCGTTATCTCTTACCCGAAGACGAGTTTGAAAGACTGTTTGAAGAAAAATAATCTAAAGGAGCATTATGATAGGAAGTAATAAAGGTAATTGGGGAAGATACGGATTACAAGCATTTGGAATTTCAGTGCTTGGCCCACTATTGTTTTATCTTATTAATCCTATCATTGAACATTTTAAGGGAAATCGTGATGCTGTCGCATATACAAAGACATACGTAGGTCAGTGGGATAGTATTAGACTCGTTTTACCAGAAAACCTATTTGATCAAACCTTGCAAGGAGAAGGGACAAGTTATGTCCAAGTAATAAAATATGATAAAAAACAAAGTCAGAGAATATATGCCAGCAATAAAAGATATTATATTCCTCAGTATAAAAAGAATTTTGAATTGATATGGATTATTGGTGTAGATGAGTTTGTAGGTCATTATAACCGTCGTTATGATGCAGCAGGTATTCAAAATGGCTTAATGTTCCCAGGTATGATATTATCTGTCTATGTCAATCGCAAACAATGGAAGGATAAATCATACGGGACAAAAGAAAAGCCAATGCCAGTATTTTTACATAGAATTATCTCAGGTGATAATATAGAAGAACGAAACAAGCTTGCGCTCTGGAGAGATAGTCTTCAACCAGGTGGAGACTTTGTTGATAGTTATCTCCCACCCAAGGCTGTTCAACGTATGCGCAACACACCAGATTCTGTTAACTATAAGTTTGCAGAGTATTACTTGCGTTACCTCCTACCCGAAGACGAGTTCGAAAGATTGTTTGAAGAGGAATAATTATGCTTCCGAAAATTATTTATACACTTATTCAATTCTTGGCAAATGTGCTTCCGCCTAACAAAAGAGAAGAAAATAGGAAATACCTATGGAAATGAATTATATAAAATATTATGTTTCATTACAGTATGAAGAGACAGATCTTTAATTTCTATGCCACCCCCTTGAACATATGGTCCATAGTAGGCTTTATGTTTCTTGCAATGATTTGTAGTGGAATCATTTACGAAGCTTTTTTTGCTCCTGCATATGGAATAGAATCAACATTACGTTTTATTAGTATCACAGGATTGGTGACAGGGGGTATCTTCCTTTTTTTAATCATTGTAACCATTCGAAAGAAAAGCATTGAGGTAACTGACGATAATCTATTTAAGTATTATTCGGGAGGAAAGTTAATATATACAAACACCATGGATAATCTGTATTATATTGAGGCTGTGGATATAAGCAGAGGAATAATTGGAGAAATGGCCTTCTGTTTTAATGATAAGAAAATCAGAATCAGTATGCCCTCCCATCTACCCCATTTCTACGAACCAGGAAAATATGAATGGATATTTTCATTCTTTGTTAAAAGTCTAAATCTTAAGAAAATGCATCATCATACGCTATTTGGAAAGTCTAAATATGTCTTTGCCTATTGGAACCCTGTGAGAAATGCAAATTATGAAATATATAGCAAGTCAAGAGGACAACGATTCCTTTAAAAGGAGAATGGATATCCTTGTTTAATAGAATCTCTATTGTGACAATGAAAAAACTATTTAAGGATAATGACATGTCTTGGTTAAACCAACTAATGTAAGTTTATACATAGAAAAAAAATAGTAGATAGCTATAATATAAAAAAACAAATAACTACATTTGTATTTGTATACTACGATTTAACATAGTATACAGTAAACCATGGTTTAGGAAAGAACTACTGATAGCTTCTATTAAAAAATAAATATTAAGAGTAATGAACGAGTTGATATTGTAAAACAATAATTATTTAAAAGGCAGAATTGTTATCATTATTGGTCTTATCCTTAACGCATTGACTTTGGTTTCATGTAACAAAATAAACAATATGTTTAAGGGAAACAATACAAAATTCCACTGGACACCAACAGTAGCAGCACCTCGTAATTATCCTGTAGAAACTGGATATGCTGTGTTTATCTATGGGGATAAGGATGTGGGATATCCTGTGATGGAAACTCGTTTCGCAAGAGGTATAGGCGATCCACTGAGTGCAGAAGACTTTGATGCCCCTGGAAGTGTATATGAACTTCCTAAAAGAATCAGAGTTTTATGGCTCTCTATAACTGAACAGAAATACTACAAGGCTGATATAGAGATACCTGCAGAAGTACAAGACTCTATGCTTCATCTCTTTCAGAAAGGTTTCTATTATCCTATAGATAAGACTTCAGAGGAATATAAACCATCGTTCTTACCTTATTGCCAGGAGGGAAAATGTGGCTGACGGTTACTGGTGCTGTAAAGCAGACCCTTATTTGTGACAATCTAAAAGCTACAGAGACACATGTAGACTTTAAGGATTTCAACAAAGAAGCATACGAATGCTTTTCTACAACGCAGAAATATTGCGCTGCAGCCTTAGGTGATTATGATGGTGTCAAGGAGAATTTAGAAGAAGTGGGTATCCCCTTTGACTTATGGGATATATATAAAGAACGTTTCAACTATACAATAAAGATTGACTTTGAAAATAATAAAACCGAGTTAGACTCAGCATATACAAGTTATGAATTTACAAATACCGACTTCCTTTATGATGGAGATAAGTCACCACTTACAATGAAAGCTCGTCCATTCCATAAAACATCGTAAGGAGAAAGGCGTACTACATATCCATATCAGCAAATATAATAATCGTTTTGATTTATCCTTAAACGTAGGAAAAGACGAATATAAATTAAAACATACTAACATTTATGTTTTAAAGAGACGTATTGGCTCAACTTCTACCAAAGAAGAAGTCTTTTATGATAATTGTAGGGATGTTGATACTGACGAACTAAATTTTTTAGGCTTTTAAGAAATGGCAGAATATTCAAAACGTAAAGTTGTAGTTAAAGCTAAAAGATGAAACAAAATATAAGAATAATATCATTCAGTTTGCTCTGCTTGATAACATTAAATTGTAAGAGTCAGTCTTCTGTTTCCAGGCAAATAAAGACTGGAAATGAACATGTAAATGCCATCTTCATGAAGAAAGAAGACAGTATGCAGTCTCTCATATTGGAAGAGTATGCAAAATCACATGGTTATAAGGCACCAAGCTATGAAATGTTCAAAGAAAAGTGTCTACAGTTTTTTGGAATACGACTTCATCCGTCTGCACAAGTGTACAGTTTAGATATAAATGAGGATATTATATATTCTGTCAATGAGATTGGCAGGTTTATCTATACGGGCAACGAAAGTCTGTTTTATCAGCCAGCATTAGACCATGAGCCAACTATGGATGAGGCTCCTAAAGTTCTTTATACAAAGGAAAATGGTATAGCAGATATGTTCCTGGCATATAATAAATTATTATTCAATGACAATCCTTCTTCCTTGTCTTATTCCTATAAACATAAGGATAATGCAATAGATGTTGTCTTTGACTTGGATTATGAAAATAATGACCTGCTTATCCAGCGTGCCATAGAATACGCTTGTCAAAACAGTTATATTGTCAATGATGTTACGAACGTCCTGTTCTATAACAATCCATCAAGGGGATATAGGAAGAAACTGATTACCATGTTTTACAAGTATGCAGAAACAAGCAAAGAACGTATGGAAACTTTCGAGAATCTTGTTTATGCCTATTATAAGCATTATAAGCAAATCAATGTGAGGCAGAAAGTGAAAGATGAATGTCTGGTATGTCTGTTGGATTGCTTGAACAAGTACGATGAGACACATCAAGACAATATCCTCAAGGTAATGGATAAAAAAGTATATCTTGCAAGCAGAACTTCATAGCATAGACAAATATTAAGGTATGAAAAAGAAAATAAATTCCACTTTTTACTAAACAGCTTTGAAGATATGATACATATAAAAGATAAGAATACTCTGAAAGTACTTATTCTTTGCTTATTCTTGGTACTTTCAGAGAACTGTAGTAGACGGACTGAATTTACTGAGATAAAGCAACGGACAACCATTATTAATGGACAATATTATTATGACATCTTAGTATCTAATTGTCCCGATTCGATTGGAGAACTCAAGTCTCAGATGATTTCTTTCTATAATATGAAAATCCAAGATTTAAGAAGTCATGGAGATGATAAGACTATTGCAAGTATGATATTTTACAAAAACACATCCTGTACTTCTTATTTCTTAAATCATGATGAAGAGCATACAGACGCTTTTGATTTTACCGTTAAGGAGATTGAATTCTGTAATGACGACCTTGGAAGTATAACCGAAGATAACATAGATGGTAGAAGTATTTATACGATTTCTCTACCTCAAAAGAATGGAGAGGCTGTCGTTGAAATTCTCAAATGGGATAAGAAAACCAATACCTTGTCCGAATAATAAAACCTCTCAGATAATTTATGCAGAACCCTATTCAATAAAGATGAGCATACAAAGCACAGAACGATGACTGTAATATGCAAAGTTCTTTAAACGTGTATAAGATAGATATGAATAATAAAAAAAATAGAGGCTGTTTCTTATGAAAAATGTTCTTATGATTTTAGCGTTCTATATACTAACTTCCTGTAGTCAATCCTGTTATTCTGGGCCTTATAAGAATAACTGCCAGCAGGATAGTCTAATCATAACAGAGGTGGAAAATGACACATGCTGTATGAATAGACTTGTTTTATCGCATGATAGTCATAGCGATGTGCTCCTTGAGATACATTGTGAAGATGGGAGCTCCATTGACTTTATGAAAAATATAAAAGGGAAGAAACGGAAGGAGAAAATTGGAGTCTATGCTGTTTATAATGCATCTGCTGATGGAAATAGCTTTTTGTTCTTTGATTATTTGACACGACGAGCTTACATTACTCCTGCATGTTTTTCTGATTGTCTTCCTGAATACACCTCATTAAATTTCAAGAAAAGAAGTATAATATTAAGGAATACAAATCGTTTCATAGGCGGGACCAATGACACTTTAGAACTCGGCGATAAACCAGAGTATGTAGTCTGTGGTAAAAAGTTCCATTTCGTCAAGGCTACACTAAATATAATATATTGATGGTGACACCTCTCTATGAGCTTACCTATGATTATGTCCGCATGCCTGGTAAGGTTGTTCTGCATATCATAAACCAAGTATGTGACCCCTTCAAAAAAAGGTTCTTCCGTTAAATGCGTAGATTGCTAATAGAATGAGATTCATCCGCATACATGGTATGATTACCTCTAATTAGATGGTTTTACAAAGGGGGATAAACTACATGATAAATATAATTAGGTGCAATATCTATCTGTCTTCTACAAACGACGTATTCCCTTATTAATAAAAAAATGTAAACTATTTTCACGCTCTTCAAAACTAATACATGCTCTTTTGGCTTCTAAAAGACGCCTAATTGCCTTGCAATAGGTGCCCTTTAAGATCCTTACTAACGCCCTTTTGAAATCCAATTAAGCACCTTTTATTTTACTGATTTATAACTAATTGATTTCCTGCTGATTGCAGACCTGCTTTTTGTATGTAGTCTTGTCGTTATTTATTGATGTTTTGCTTGAAATTGTGTAATTATTTTTCAAGCCATTGTCTACAGAATTTGATGTCATAAATGAAAAGGTTTTCAATGTCAGAGGATGATAATAGGACAGATAGTTGATTGTCTTAACTATGTTTTTGTTTAATGAAAAGCTTCGGTCCTTCCTTTTAAAGCAATACGAAAAGTGTCCACACATTTAATGAAAGAATCAAAAAAAATCTAAGGATTTCAGATATTTTTATATCTTTGCAGTATATTATTCAAAGTTATTATAGGCTTGTTAAAATAGCCCACGCATATCAACTTTAAGCCATAAATATATTAAGGAACCGAAAATAGTTATCTTATGAAGAAAATATATCTTCTACTGCTTATTCTAAGTGTAGTATTAATGAATGGATGCAAGGAACAGCCTCCAAAGCAGAGCTCAAAACAGCAGGTTCATCAAGAAAGAACTGTAAAGAGCGAGGTAGACTTGATAAAGAAGTATGATCACGAAATCAGAGACTACTATAGAGAAATATATGATATAGGCTTGGATGGGATAATAGCCATGTCAAACAAAGACCAAGTAAAGTATACTGACATTGCTGTTGAACTGATGTGTCATGCACTCTATCGGTATGGATTCAAGTCGATAGATAGTATTACAGCTGCGAATGCAATAAAGAAGTATTATGGTGTGGATATAAACAGGACTGCCTCCTTGTCGGAGAATGGCTTTCATAAGTTCGTCTTCCCGGGTGGTGATGCGAAGGAACGTGCACGGCAGAGCAAGATGCTTTCAGACGGATATACCTTTTTTAATAATACAATATTCATTCCAAAAAATAACTTGTTGCTATATGCTCCTGTGATTGACAACGTCGTAGAGCTTAAAGGGTTCCTTTATGAGGACGAGGTTCCAGACAGTGTCTTTAAGAAAGGCAGAATTACTTACTCATTAGAGAAGAGTATTTTTTATGTCAACCAGTTTATCTTTCACGACAGTAAGGCAGCACTCACATGGCTTATGAATAATAACCGGAACTTCCTTCGTGACCTGTTCCTGGAATACGGCTACGACAAGTCTGATATTATCAACAAGATGATGATAGATGAAGTGAAAGAGGAAGGAGAACTCCCTATAGGGAAAGATTACGAGGAACTCTTTGTTTCAAAAGGTGCGGATGGGCGACTTCTCATTCATCAAGGGCTGCTACAGTATATGTTGAAACATGCTGACAGGAAGAATCTGTATTACTGTATGTTAGATGAATATTTATCATATTTGCTGGATATGGAAAATGAACCAGAAATCGACAACCTGACAAAGGAAGAAAGATATAAAGCTGGTGCATACATCGGGTATTATTATGGTCTGATGTATGAGAAGTGTATAGGGACACCTTGTGATAATCAAGGTTTTGGATATGCCCTGTACTATCAGAAAGACTTTATTTCATACATCAAGAAGAATAATTACTTCCACCTAAAGGACTTCGATAAGATAATACAAATTCAATATGACCGGTATCAGGAAGGAGTTGAAATCGAAAGTCATCGTATGTCTGGTGAGTAGTATAACATTGTACTATTCTTTGACATTATGAGGATGGTGCATATATCATAATTCTATTCAAAACATCAAAAAAATATATGAAACGATTCTTGTTTATAAGCTCTTTATTACTATGCCTTCTTACTTTTACACAGTGTAAATCAAATTCTTCTAAGGATAATACCCTTGCTGTAAAGAAACTAATGAACAACGAGAATAAGAAAAAGCATGAGATAGATTCCTTAAAATATTGGGGAGTTGATAAAGATAAGCTGTTGAAGCATTTAAAACTTCAAGAACTTGCGTGGTATGGTGGCGATTTTCGAGATGATCAATCAAAACCAAGATATATGCCGACACAGGAGGATTTTCTCTTGACAATACCTTTGGTGGAGCATTATTTATATACTCATGGCTTTAAGAAACCTTCAAAAGAACTATTTGAAAAAAAGAATCAAACAAGTTTTTGGAAAAGACCTTGGAGCGAATACGAAATCAACATTCATAAACCTTAGCAATGAAAAGAGCTTCGATTTTGCCTCTTCCTTCTTTGCCATCAAAGATAAGGGTTTCATAACCTATAATTGGCTTCTCAGAGATTTGATATCTGTCAATGGGAACACTATTAAATTCAAGAGCACGACCTTGAAACAAATCTTATTATTAAACAAGTTCTTGATTTATAATGATACAGGTGCGTTGAAGCAATTAGAAATGAATCAATGCGGGGGAGAGGGTGATGATATAGGTGATTACTACGACGGTAACCGAATATTAAATGATTTATTAAAAGAATATTCTTATTTTGGAAGTCCTGAATTAAATCAATGGTTCTTTAATGCGGAAAGGGAAAATCCTTTTGCTTTCCTTTGTTATATATTTGATAAAGGAAAAGGGAATAACCTTATTGTGCATCCAGAACTGATAGAGACTATCGAGAAGAACACCACAGGCAAGAACAGTTCTTATTACAATGATAAGTTCTTAATATATGTGTATCAGGTGTTACAAGACGAAGATGGAATGAATGATGCACATTTTAATCTGGAACAAAAAGCACGTATGTTTTGTTATCTTGCAAATTCTGAATATAAGATGCGCAACAAATATGCCGATTATATCCCATCAACCGATTGGATTCGAACCTCTATGACCTATGTAATAATGACCAACTGCGAGAAAGTCTACTGGTATGCACGTGCACACAAGTTCTTTGGTATCAGTAGTCCTGAAATGATGGATAAAATAGAAAGGGAGGGATTAGACTTGAATCCTCCTGGGGGTGACGAATGACAGATTAGGGTCATAAGTGACAAAATTCTACTATACGGTTATAAGAAACAACTTTTATACTTTTGCAGTACATTACTCAAAGAAATAAAGATATGAAAAAAATATTAGGCTTAGTTTCTTTATTTGCACTGACAATTATGTTTGTTCAGTGTACAGGAAATTCGAAACGTGCGAATATTGTTGTTATGGAATCGCATAAAACAACACATACTCACTATGACAGTATAATCAGTATGGAAAGATTAAAAGAAATAGGCATTGACAGAAATACCTTGCTAAAACATATAGAATTACAGGAGAATGCATGGAATGGAGGTGATTTCCGCGACGACCAATCTATACCGCAATATATGCCTACAGAGACAGACTTTCAGTTGACTATTCCTTTGGTAAAATACTATCTTGAAACCCATGGCTACAAGCGACCTTCTACAGAGCTATTTCAAGAAAGAATCAAGTATGTTTTTGGATATCAGTTGAAAATGGATAAGACAAAAGGCTATGAGGGAATTGGGACTGATGGTGACTTCGACTTTACCTTGCCTTATTATGCGATATATAAGAATAGGTTCATAACTTACAACTGGTTACTTCGTGACCTATTGTCCGTAGAGGGAGACAAGATAAAATTGAAATCACAGGTCTTTCAGCAAATTAAAGCACTAAACAACTTCATTTTTTATAATGATGTAAATGCTTTTAAACTCTTGGAGAACTTACAATCCCAAGGAGATGATGATGGTCTTGGAACATTTTATAATGGAGAAAACATATTAGAAGACTTGTTTGCCTCTTACAACTATTATAAAAGTCCCATGCTAAATCAATGGTATTTTCTCAAGTATAAAGATGAACCTTATGATTTTGTAAACAGAATATTTGATAAAGCTCCCAATAATAATATAATTGTACATGCATTACTGATAGAGACAATAGAAAAAAACACTACGGGTACTAAGCATGACTATTATGATGACAACTTTGCCAACTACGTATATGACCTTATACGAGATGAAAATGGCAAGAATAGTAAGCACTTACCATTGAACAGAAAGCCAGAATTTTTTGTTATTTCGCAAACTCTGAATATAAGATGCGTGAGAAGTATCGACAGTATATCACGTCAAACGTATGGGATCCTATGCCTTGGACTTGCCTGATAATGCTTCGCTGTAAAGAGATTTATCAATATGCGCGTACGCATAAATACTTTGGTATCAGTAATACTAAAATGATGGAAGAATTGGAACATGAAGGGCTTTCAGACGAATCAAACGGACCTGACCCAGAGTAAATCGTGAGGGGTAGCTTAGAAGGCTTAATGCCAAGGTTCAATTAGCAAAAAGAAGGGGTCTTTAGGATTTTGGAGTGATAATGTTTAATGTCTGATTATCAATAACTTTTATATCCCCTTGGCTTACTGATATTACAGAATACAAAGTACTAATTTAATGGTTACGAAAGTTGTTGTTGTATCACATGGATTATACACACTACAAAACGCTTATAATGAACAGTTTACGAACTTCCTTTACTAACAAGTGGTATAAAGGACATCACAACATCACTCTAAATTCCCGGAAGAGCCATTTTATACCTTTGCGGTTCACTATTCAAAACATCAAAGCTTGTCTTTATCAGAACAAACGCTTTGTCCAAAGACTCATAAGAATGAAGGCTAATATGGAATGTATGTACTCTGATGATATGTATTGCTATGATGCGCTATATATGGCAGTAGATAATGGGAATGCCGAGTTGGTAAAGTTATTTCTGTCATTAGGAGCCAACGCTAACGTGGCTTATAATGAAGATGGACTTTGCCCTTTGGTGATGAGCTGTAGTATGAATAGTTATCCAGTTACTTGCCTTCTTTTACAATATGGAGCAAAGGCAAATGGCTTGGGTAACCTTGGTGGAGACTATATAACTTATCCTCTGATGGTTGCAGTGGATAAGAATAATATAAATGTGGTGAAAGTCTTATTGAAGTATGGAGCAAAGACAAAGGTGAGAGATAAAAGCGGAAAATCACCCATCTTCGTTGCTCGTCGTCATAAGAATGTTGAAATAATAAAACTATTGGAAAAGTCGCGATAGATTGTAATAGGTCTGATTCGGCAATAAAGAGATAATATGAAATCTTATAGAATATTGGTATGAAGAAGGTTTGTTTTTTACTGCTTATTCTAAACATTGTAGTGTTGATTGGTTGCACAGAACAGCCCCCGAAGCAGCTCCCAAAACTTCAGGGCCATCAAAAAAAGCCTATGAAAACTGAGGTTGACTTGATAAAGAAGTATGACCACGAAATCAGAGACTACTATAGAGAACTTGCGGAAGTGGGACTTGATGGCGTTACGGTAATGGATATAGACAAACAAGTAGAGTATACAGATTTGGCTATAGAACTTATTTATGATGCGCTCAAAAGAATGGGATACAAGTCTGTCAGCGATGCTGAAGCACGAAAGGCTATCAAAAAATATTATAACATTGATATCTCTGAAAATAACATCTATTTGGTAGGGAACAAACTTCGTAGATATGTATTCAAAGATGGAGCTTCTAAAGAACGGTTGGAACAGCGAAAGGCTATGGAGGTAGACTCTTCGGAAACGGTTTCTTACTTTTGGAATAAGAGTATCTATGTTCCAAAGTATAACTACATCGTATCCTATCCTTCCATAGAGAACACTGTTGAGCTTCAAGGATTTGACAATGAAGATGCCGACGATGATATAGTTGAGAAAGGGAAACTTTACTATTCGATAGATACAGCCTATTTTTACAGAAACCAGTTCATCTTCCACGACAGCAAGGCTGCCCTCACTTGGCTTATGAATAATAACCGGAGCTTCCTTCGGGACCTGTTCCTGGAATACGGCTACGACAAGTCTGATATTATCAACAAAATGATGATAGATGAAGTGAAAGAGAAAGGAGAACTCCCTATAGGGAAAGATTACAAGGAACTCTTTGTTTCAAAAGGTGCGGATGGGCGACTTCTCATTCATCAAGGACTGCTACAATATATGTTGAAACATGCTGACAGGAAGAATCTGTATTACTGTATGTTAGATGAATATTTATCATCCTTGCTGGACTTGGAAAATGTACCAGAATTTGATAACCTGACGAAGGAAGAAAGATATAAAGCTGGTGCATACATCGGGTATTATTATGGTCTTATGTATGAGAAGTGTATAGGGACACCTTATGATAATGAAGGTTTTGGATATGCCCTGTACTATCAGAAAGACTTTATTTCATTCATCAAGAAAAATAATTACTTCCACCTAAAGGACTACGATAAGATAATACAAATTCAATATGACCGGTATCAGGAAGGAGTTGAAATCGAAAGTCATCGTATGTCTGGTGAATAGTATAATATTGTGCTTTTCTTTGACGTTATGAGGATGACGTATATATCACAATTCTATATTATCTGAAGGCGTTTAACGTTGAATATTCAGAAGCATAACAAGTCTATTCTGTAAACAGCTATTCTGGAAAGTGGTGCAAAAACAATGGACTGCTCAGAACTATTAGGACGTTATGCTGCAAAAATAGAATGGTGTAAGAAACCTATGGGTTGGACAACATGTTATATGGTTGATTATGCAATGAAAAAAAAACAAATGGCTTATAAAACATAATGACTCCAACTATATTCCTAAAAGAGGGTAAAATATAATAAAAATTAGCTTATAAATGTCTTTTCACATTTAATTTGCGAGAATTACATATAATTTTTTTATAGCTTTGTACCTGATTTGAGTATATTTGTAACTTATTAGATAAAACTTAAAGATAATAAATATGGCCATTTATGATTATGGAATTGGAGGAAATGAGGTAAATGTTGACGCTAATGAGTCAATTGCCGACATCCCTTCCAACAGAACTTTGTTAGTACAGAAATTAACCGATGAGGCTCCAGCCAGTCCTGAAACGGTTTATGGTTTACAAACAGTAGAAGATGTCTTCGAACATTTCTCACCATCTGTTACACTTGAGATGCAAGATGATAACGGTGAAGATGTCACAGAGACAATGCACTTTAAGAATCTTGGAGATTTTGACTCAGAAAAGTTAAAAGAGCATAGTGCTTTCCTTAGTAAACTTGATGTAGAGAAAGAGCAGAATATAAAGATTGCTCGCCAACTTTCATCAAATAAAGCCTTACTGAAAGCTTTGGCTAATCCTGAAACCCGCCAAGCTGTAATTGATTTGTTACAGAGTTCACTTGACGAAATTAAGAATACAGAAGCCAAGTAAGAATCAAAACGAAATTAAAAATGGACAATAATAAAATAAAGGCTAAGGAACAGCAGGCTCCTTCTATTAGTAGTAAAAGTACTATAGCACAGCAGGGAACCACTTCTGCAGCTAACGCAATAGACAAGCTGAAAGAATATGGTGGTTTTACTTTCTTAGAGAATATCATTGACGGCTTTTCTAATCTGAACCCTTCACGTAAGGCACGCCGAAACATTTTCCTCTCTGATGCACAATGGGAGAATGAACGTAAGGTTTTAGCTAATCGTCTTGAGGTTTGGATTGATCTTTTAAAATCTGGTCAGTCTGCTGAACAGATGAGAGATAAAGCTAAGGAAAGAGCCTTGCATGTTGAGGACTTACTGAATAAGAATCTTAGTAAGGTTTTGGCTCGTACACGCGAACTTGAGACTTCTTACCGTTCAGTTGCTTTATTCTATCGCAATACAGAAAGTCAGAAGGTTAAGAATATCACTATTGTGAATGCTGAGATGGATCAATTGACAGACTTAGACAACCCTGTTTTCATTGACTATATCAGCAACGAGCTTAAGCATAATTTCGACCGTCTCGACCTTCGTCGTAACTATTCTCTGCTTGTCATCCCTGGATATTTGGGCTCTAACGCTATCCTTGACAAGTGGGGTAAGATTGCACACAGCAATAAGGTTATGCTTCTAACTGACTTCCAGGATTTGGAAACACCAGACGATGTTGTTGATGTCTTCTTTAATGCTGACCATTCTGGTGGAGATATATACAAGTCAAACATTATTATGACATGTAACTGGCTTTAGGACGCCAGAAGGTAGTACAGGTAGGAGAAGAAGACAATCTTTACGTACCAGGCTCATCTGCTCTCGCTGGTAAGATTTACAGCACATTGATGTCACAGGTAGTTGCCGGAAAGAAATTTGGTGGTCTTAATGATGTTGAAAGCGTACGTTTCGATTTGAAGAAAAGCGAAATTTCAGAAATTGAGCGCATGGGTCTTGTACCAATGGTCAACGAGTATAGTAAGGTGATGGCATTCTCTGCTAAAACACTCTTCAATGGTGACAACCTTGGATTACAGACTTACTCTGTTGTTCGTGTATTCGATTATATCTCTAAAGTTCTTTTCGACTTCCTGAACCGCCGCGCATTCGAGAACTGGACAACTCGCACAGAGGCTGACTTGAGAAGCCAGATTGTGAAGTTCCTTGATAGCATACAGGGTCCAACTCGTCTGATAGAGAAGTTCCGAGTGATGAGAATTGAGCAAGATCCAAACCAAAAGGATCGTGTATTACTTGATATTCACATTACTCCATACTTCCCTGCAAAGAGTTTTGTTATTCAGCTTGAGGGTCGTAAGGGAGAAGAACCAGAAGAGGCTAACTGGGAAAGCCAGTACTCACAAGATAAATAAGTTCCCCTTATTTCTGAGTCTTTAGAAATTTAGAGTGATAAGACTTGTTTCTTACATTCAGATTTTTAGATGTAATGGAAAATTAGTAGGCTGGTCATTCCTGCCTACTTTTTTTGTATTTATGAATCCATCTATAAACTTCTTTTGTAGACAAAGATTTGAAAAATCATTACATAATTTCAAAGAAAACATCCATAACTAACGGCAAAAACACATATACAAATCAGGTCTGTAATCAACAGAAAATCAGTTAGTTATAAAGTATTAAAGTAAAAGGTGCTTAATTGGACTTCAAAAGGGCGTTAGTTAGACTTCAAAAGGGCACCTACTGCAAGTCAATTAGGCACCTTTTAGAAGGCAAAAGAGCATGTGTTAGCTTTGAACTGCATAAAAAGAGTTTACAAAAGTCAATAGTATGAGAATAAATTGTTTGTAAAAGACAGATAGACATCACACCTAATTACATTTATCGTGTAGTTTACCCCCCCTTTATAAAACCATCTTATTGGAGGTAAGTTTACCATGTATGTGGATTAATCTCATTCTATTAACAATCTACGCATTTAACAGAAAAACCTTTTTATCTTCGTTTATTGATTACTTTTCTGCTTTTAGTGGGTATTCCTTATCCACAATTCGTTTGATAATGTAATTGCGAATTTCTATTGGAATTCCAATGATGAATATACATGGTAAGAAAACGGGAAAGAAAAGCTTGCGATGATACCCATATAGTTTGCATTACATCTGCATTGTTCTCATCACAAAAGTACAAAGAATCTGGGGCGTTCTCAACTTTTTAATCACATTTCTTACTTTGCAAGCAACTTGTCAACTCGTAAACCAGTCCACTCGTCAACCAGCTCAATCCTTTAGCCCCAAGCGCTTCATGTCTTCTCCATAAAGACGATTAAACTCTTTTGAAGACAATTCGTGTGCAAGATAAAGTTCAACAAACTTCTTGTTAACACTGGGCTTGATGGTAATAAAATCATCCATACCACCTAATTTCTCATGACCAGAGAGTGATCTCTTAAAGAAGATGGGAACAGGATTATCCTTTGTACCGTAGGTTGAATCCTGCCATTGCTGACGGTTGACATAGGCTGAGAAACTTTTAATATCATAAAGATAAGTTAGTCTCTGAACTTCTATGTCATCATACCAGATTTTTTCGCCACTACCCCTTTGAATAGTATTATAGCTGCCTATAAAAGTAACAACTCCTAAATACTTCTTATGTTCAGGAGAATAGAAAGAATACATATTATAAGTTGCAGAGCGTGTTTGTGCTACTCCCATAAACCATCCACTGGTAGTGAAAACGTCGTCGTCGATATCTATTTCACGGTGATTTATAGGTGTTTTTACTACTATTGTGTCTGAATTCTTTATATACGTATCTGCGTAAGGAATAGCATCTTTATTTCCACCGAGCGTAAATCTCGTTATAATAAAGATAAGTAGTGGTCCACCTACAAGAGATGCAAAAACTGTTCCTGCTGTTGAGAAGATTTTAAATCCTCCTATTGAAAAATTATTTGCCATTGATATTATGAATTTGCGATGATACCCATATAATTTACATTACATCTGCATTGTTCTCATCACAAAAGTACGAATAATCTGGGGTGTTCTCAACTTTTTAATCACATTTCTTACTTTGCAAACAACTTCTCAACTCGTAAACCCGTCCACTCGTCACCTAACTTAATCCGTCAGTCCCAAGCGTTTCATATCCGCCCCATAGAGCCTATCAAACTCCTCGGGTTCCAGTCCATGTGCAAGGTAAAGCTCAACGAACTTCTTATACACGGAAGGTTTAATCGTAAGCAGGTCTGTCTCACTGGCACAAGACTCCAAACCTGTTAAACTCTTTTTAAAGAATATAGGCATAGGGTTATCTTTAGTCCCATACGTCGGGTCCTGCCACTGTGTTTTATTAATGTATGCAGAAATCGTTTTTGACTCGCAAATTATATTTAACCTATCTTTTTCTACGTCATACCAAACTCTCTTGTTAGTCTTACCTTGTACTACATTATATCCTCCTATAAATGAAATAACTGCTAAATGTTTTTTATATTCAGGGGAGTAGAAACATATCTGTTTATAAGTTGATTTTTGCGAATGTGCCATTCCTGCAAACCAGGCACGCGAAGTAAAAACTTTATCAACTGGTGTAATCTGAGTAAAATACGGTATCTGAACTACTATGGTATCTGAATTACGAATGTACGTATCTGCATACGGCACAGCAGCCTTGTTGCCACCGAGCGTAAACTTTGCAATAAGGCTAACTACCAGTGGTGTTGCCACAGTAAGTGCAAACACCGTTCCTAATGTAGCTCCTATGGCTGGTATTCTTGAATAAAAGTTGCTCATTGTTTTATGAATTTGCGATGATACCCATATAGTTTGCATTACATCTGCATCGTTCTCATCACAAAAGTACGAATAATCTGGGGCGTTCTCAACTTTTCATTCACATTTCTTACTTTACAAGCAACTTGTCAACTCGTAAACCAGCTCAATCCTTTAGACCCAGACGTTTCATATCCGCCCCATAGAGCCTATCGAACTCCTCGGGTTCCAGTCCATGTGCAAGGTAAAGCTCAACGAACTTCTTATACACGGATGGTTTAATCGTAAGCAGGTCTGTCTCACTGGCACAAAACTCCAAACCTGTTAAACTCTTTTTAAAGAATATAGGCATAGGGTTGTCTTTTGTTCCATAAGTTGGGTCCTGCCACTGTGTTTTATTAATGTATGCAGATATCGTTTTAGAATCGTAAATTATACTTAACCGTTCTTTTTCTACGTCATACCAAACATTCTTGTCTGTTTCATCTTGTACTACATTGTACCCTCCTATAAATGAAATAACTGCTAAATGTCTTTTATATTCAGGGGAGTAAAAACATATCTGCTCATAAGTTGATTTTTGTGAATGTGCCATTCCTGCAAACCATGCACGCGAAGTGAAGATTTTATCAATTGGTGTAATCAGAGTTATGTCTGGTATCTGAACTACTATTGTATCCGAATTACTAATGTATGTATCTGCGTACGGCACAGCAGCCTTGTTGCCACCGAGTGTAAACTTTGCAATAAGGCTAATAAGCAGTGGTGTTGCTACGGTAAGCGCGAACACGGTTCCTAATGTCGCTCCTATGGCTGGTATTCTTGAATAAAAGTTGCTCATTGATATTATAAATTTGCGATGATACCCATATAGTTTACATTACATCTGCATTGTTCTCATCACAAAAGTACAAATAATCTGGAGCGTTCTCAACTTTTTAATCACATTTCTTACTTTGCAAGCAACTTGTCAACTCGTAAACCAGTCTACTCGTCAACCAGTTCAATCCTTTAGCCCCAAGCGCTTCATGTCTTCTCCATAAAGACGATTAAACTCTTTTGAAGACAATTCATGTGCAAGATAAAGTTCAACAAACTTTTTGTTAACACTGGGCTTGATGGTAATAAAATCATCCATATCTAAAGTTTCATGTCCTGACAACGCACGCTTAAAGAAGATAGGAACAGGATTATCCTTTGTACCGTAGGTTGGGTCCTGCCATTGCTGACGATTTACGTAGGCTGAGAAACTTTTAATCCAGTAAAGAAAAGTTAGTCTCTGAACTTCTATGTCATCATACCAGATTTTCTCGCCACTACCCCTTTGAATGGTATTATAACCGCCTTTAAAAAGTAACAACTCCTAAATATTTCTTATGTTCAGGGAATAGAAATAATACATATTATAAATTGCTGAGCGTGTTTGTGCTACTCCCATAAACCATCCGCTGGTAGTAAAGATATCATCATCCTTTTCAATTTTGTGACGGTCTTTAGGTATTTTTACTACTATTGTGTCTGAATTCTTTATATACGTATCTGCGTAAGGGATAACGTCTTTATTTCCACCAAGCGTAAACCTCGTTATAATAAAGATAAGCAGTGGTGCACCTACAAGAGAGGCAAAGACTGTACCTGCTGTCGAGAAGATTTTAATTCCTCCTATTGAAAAATTATTTGCCATTGATATTATGAATTTGCGATGATGCCCATATAGTTTGCATTATATCTGCATTGTTCTCATCACAAAAGTACAAATAATCTGGAGTGTCCTCAACTTTTTACTCACATTTCTTACTTTGCAAGTTACCCAAACTCTCTTTTGATATGTTTCCTACACGTTCCAAGAATGAGCTGTAGAGACTTATGACGGAACCTACACGCAGGGTTGGCACCTGACTCTCTGCTGTGATGTAATGTGTCCCTGCCGTCTAATTACGTTAATTACCATTTACGTGAACGGAAAAAAGGTGCTTAATTGAAGCACAAATAAAATCTTACTTAGCTTCAATCAAACACCTTATTTTCACATAACTTCTTAATCTATTGACCGCATCCTCTTAGTTGTAAAATAATTTTACACATATATCTTACCTAATAAACTTGAACCTATGTAACTAAACTTCTGGTAAATACAGTAAATATATAATTATAAATCGAGAACGAAATGCCTATAGATGATGACTACACATTCTGTTTTATACAGTCCAAGAAGTCGCTGAATGTTTCTGCCAAGAAATATGTATTGCAATCATCATCAGATTGCTCAAAGGAATATGCATGATCATAATAATATATTCCTTTATATTCTCCCTCAGGAATTAGGAGTAAGAATGCTCCATCTTGAAAATCTCCTATAAGTAAAGAATGCTCTGGTATATCTTCTTTATACTCATGGTTCCAAAACATAAGCGTAAGTGACCTATTCAACTCGTTATCAGTACTAAAGAGGTTGTTTATAAGAACTTCTTCGTCTAAATCCTTCACTTTGACATAATAATCTTCCATATTGATCCCATTATATTTAGTCAAGAATGACTTGTAATCTTCAGGGAAAGTGAAAGAAAAATTACCTTCTATTTCTTTGAAGGTAGCTCTGTTTTTTGATAAAGTGCTAAAAATCATAGATTTATATATTAATTATTTTTTAAAATAGAAACTCCACCACGATGCGTAAATCTCCGATGTATATCTGTCGGAACCTCTTGCATAGTAGTACCATTTTCATTGTGATGCCAAGTATTCTCTGGAAGTTTTTTCCTTTTGGAGCCTTATTATTAGCTTCTGTGAAATCAGATGTGCGATTTCCTTTCATTTCGATGTCTACGTGTTGTCTCTCATATGGACTGAAGTCTGGGTAGCCATCTTTGTACTTTACAGTATTCCCCTCCCAATCAGTATACTCCCAATTTTTTCCATCATCTGAAACTTTTATCGTTCCACCTTTTCCTTCCATTTCTTAGGATCAGGAGAATTTTTTGGTTTGTCTTTGTACCCATTATGTACCAGCACTCCCTCTTCTGTGACATAATAGTTCTCATTGTCCTCAATCTCCAGATTATAGACCTCAACAAAGGTAGGAAAAATAATCTTATTTTCAATGACAACGATAGAATTATCTTTCAGTTGAAGAGTGTCATTAACATTAAGTTCCTCTATTGGAGTCCATTCGCCATTGCTAAAGAAGCGGTGTTCGGGTGTTACTTCAATTGTCGTACCATTGGAAAGCTCCAAGGCGCACATACGGCGTGTCATACGACACATGACCTTCTTTACCTTCTTGTACTCCTGCTCACCCGTTTCCTCATTGTATGTGAGCACAGACACGCCAACTTCCAGTTTCTCTATATCTGCCAGTCCCCACTGCGTATGCACCTTCGTGCCTGCAGAGAAACAGACCGTCGTCGCGCCCTTGGCTGCAAAGACATCAAGGATGAGCGACATACCACTTTCCTTAACTTTCTCCCAAGTGCTCTTTTCATCATCTGTCCAGATGTCATAATGAGCTTTGACCTCTCCATAAAGACCAAAGCCTTTCATAAAACGACAGAATAAGCCTCCCTGATTCCAACCAGTGAACTGCTGAACGAAGTTATCCTTGGCAGTCATAGCGAAATCCTTGGCAAAAGTCTTTCCGAAGGTCGTCACAGCCTCTCCTGCTGTTGATGCACCTGCAGCAGCACTACCAGCTCCGATAGCCATATTTGCACAGCCTTTACCAACAAGGAATCCAAAAGCAAAGTTCGATACATGACCAAGATTTATCAGGGTATATGTGTCATAAAAAGACCAAAATGTGGACTTGGTAATAATGTTCCTGTTCCAATGCAAGACAGGTCATTATAAAGAATATATATCAATATCTTTATAACCTTTCTATAGCACAATATGCCCCATTTAGCCTTTTCTCAGATATATCCTTCTAAATCATAAATCTTATATCTACCCCCATTAAAAATAAAATACAAGTATATCTGCAATTTTAAGGTTTGAAAATACTGTCGCCAATAATATCTATGCTCCAGTCCAACATAACTTCATTAAACCATTCACAAAAGTCTTGGTTTACAATTTCAGGCCTATCAGTGTCTGAGTATTTATAATTAGAAGTCCAAAAAACTATTTTATTGTTATCAGAAGTATCAAAGCAATAGTAACTTCCCCCTCCATCTGGTGCGAAAGGAACAATAAACTTAGGCATTGGATATTTCACCTCATTATGTTCTATATCATATGCCTTAATAATATCAAATTGTTTATTGCTTATTCCAAACAATTCATCTCCTGATATTATTATGCCATTAGAAAATTTTTAAAAAAACTTAAATAATCTTCTGGCAATCTAAATGGCAATTGATTTTTTTATAAAGATGGATATCAGCTTCTTCTATAGGTTTAAAATAACTTACATACTCTTCTTTAAATGTTTGAATCCTTTTTATCAACTCTTCAACGGTCATAACTATAATATTTAATTGTTAATTAATCCCAATCATCAAAGACTTCTCTCCAATATTCTAGCTTTTGAGCTTTAAAAGCTTTTCTATCTATCTTGCTAGCACTACCCTTGTTTGGATGGTTTATAGCATCGTTTCCTGCACCCCTATGCTCCTTCCAATGCATTTCATCAAATGGTCCTTCTGGGTTTTGTCCTCGATGATGGATTTCTACGGACGTTCCATCACTCTTAAAGGTTGGCACATTACCTCTTTTAGTTGGCTTGTTTAATTCGTCCCTATTGATGGTTTTTCCTTTCCTATCACTTATATACCCATTATGCACCAGCACTCCCTCTTCTGTGACATAATAGTTTTCATTGTCCTAAACCTTCAGATTATAGACCTCTACAAAGGTAGGGAAAATAATCTTATTCTCAATAACAACGATAGAGTTATCTTTCAGTTGAAGAGTGTCGTTAACATTTAGTTCCTCTATTGGTGTCCATTCACCATTGCTAAAGAAGCGGTGTTCGGGTGTTACTTCAATTGTCGTACCTTTATAAAGCTACAAAGTGCAGATACGTTATATAGACAGTTTTCTTATAAGAGGCGATTTTGTACACTTATCCTATAGGAAATAATAGTTAGTTTTCGAACTCTACTTTATATTGAAGTCTTTACAATCGATATGCTTAGTGTCTTTCCTGCTAGAAAAATAAAGGGAAACGCAAGTTGATATGAACTCCGAAAGTTAGATGAAAAACTTTCGGGAGCACTTCAAGTATGGGGCTCCCTTTATTTTCCAGAGTTAATATTTACTTTTCTTTTCTGAAAATAATATCATTAATATACACCTTGAACTCATCATTGTCAATGGTAAAAATCTCATCTCCAGCTAATATGTAGGCACGCATCAAAGAATCTGTGGCTACTTTTGTTTCGCCCATTTTGATAAGATTCCTACCATTAGCATACCATACGTAAGGATTGTTCAATCCGCTTCCATCTTTTAAGGCAGTAGAGTAGTAGCCATCCGCAATCGTATATTGCTGGGTTTTATAATAGGTGTCACCAATAGATATAACCAATGTCGTAAACATATCCCAGTCTGATTTTGGTTCGGGAAGAATATCTATTGCTGATTGATAGAAAGCTATTGCATCCTCATATTTTTCAGAAGCTCTTGCTTTGTCTCCCTTGTCAAGTATCTGACAGATGGTTTGAAAGAGGGAATCGGGCAGATTATCCATTTAAATTATACTTTTGAGGATTCCTGTAGAAATCAAGATATTCATCTTTGTCATTTTCAAAATATCTATAACCAGCATCTTTTACCGCCATATTCCAATATTTCCTTGCATTATCATAATCACCTTTTTTGAAACAGAACTTACCCATTAGGTGCATGGTTTCTGAGTCGAATAAATGAAGGTTATTGTTATTTTCAATTAGTCTATTAATCCACTTTTTAGCCTCTTCGAAGTCGTTATGACGTAAAGTGTTATTAAAGAAAGATTTAGCATAATTGTAGGCTTGGTTCCAGTTCTCAACGGGTGAAGGGAACTGTGTCCACCCTTTTTCTCCTAATTCAAGGAACATTTCGTAGTTCTCTTTTTCGAGTTCCTGAAATGCTTGCTTCCCATAAGCGATAACTTTATCAAACTCTTTTTGTTCTAATACTGCCATAAGATTAATTTTAAATGTTATTTAAATGGAGGCAAGTAGGTGGTTGTTTTACCTAATATTGCCCCTTTGCTTCTATTTGTTTTATAGTATTCTAATATATAATTTTTACTTGAGAGCATCCATTCTCGAACTTCTTTTGATTTTGCTCCAAAGTAACGACCAGTTTCATTCCAATATGTTACAGCATCGTGAATATGTCCCATATCTGCCTCTGATATATCACGCCATACTTTATTATCAGGATCCCAAAATTCCTTGACAGCCTCGCCAAATTCATTCTTTAAACGAGCTGTAGGTGGATCTGTTTTTAACATTCTATCAAAGACTTCTCGTCCTGTTTTACTGTTCTTACTAGGCGTTCTGCCAACATACTCTTCTCTGTACCCATTATGTACCAGCACCCCCTCTTCTGTGACATAATAGTTTTCATTGTCCTCAATTTCCAGATTATAGACCTTGACAAAGGTAGGAAAAATAATCTTATTGTCAATGACAACGATGGAATTATCTTTCAGTTGCAGAGTGTCATTAACGTTTAGTTCCTCAATTGGTGTCCATTCGCCATTGTTGAAGAAGCGGTACTCGGGAGTTACTTCAATTGTCGTACCGTTTGAAAGCTCCAAGGCACACATACGACGCATGACTTTCCTTACCTTCTTGTACTCCTATTTAAAGTATTTTTGTTATATGTCAGTAAAGCCCATTAACTTCTATTCTATACTATTTTCCAAAGGCTTTCAATGTTTAAGACAACTCTGGTTGGTTGCAATTCTCCGAAAGAAAATATATATATATCATTTTTATCAAGTAAGAAATACGTATTTAATCCTTCAGATGTCCGATATGAATCACTAATGAGACTATCTAACTTTAATCTTTCTGATTGAACTATAGCATTAAAGTCATCTATACTTATTTTGCTTTTTCAGATTTCTTAAAGGATTATTGTATATGTCAAATAATCTTATTTTTCATATCATTGACAGTAAATACTTCTTCCCAACAATCATTGTCATAGCCTATAAAAAGTTCTCGATTTATCTTCTGTACTATTTTAACCATATCTTTTAATCAATAAGTTTAATGAATCCTCCTTGTATTAAATCATCAATACTTCCTGGTAATTTATATTGTATTCCATCACCTTCTTGACCAAACCACGGAATAATTTTTCCTCTTTTACATTTGGTATAGTCGTATTTTATTTGGCGGCTTGGTAAAAAATGCGGAATTACCTATTTAAAGGTAATCCCGCAAGGAATTCTATTTGATTTAAAATTTAACGGCAGCAATAATATATTGTTCTTTATAAAATCCAATTTTCAGACAAGTATAAGAGTGAAGGGGGGAGGTCTTATTTTGTTTCAACAATACCCATAGAGTTCATTCTATTTAATAGAATAGTACTAATATAATTGCCTTTTTGTCTGCTGATAGAGGCTGTCGCATAAGTCATTGGCGAGACGTAAAGTAAACCTCTATAGGTCTTGTCAGTGAGAACAGGCATACTATAAAATACATTTTTTTTGTTTTCTAAGTCAATATACCATTTACCCCCGATATGCTTTCTAAAAGTCTGTCCTATATAGATAGTTATATAGTCCAATAATTTCTTCTGTGCTATCAATTCGTCATGATGTTTAAATTTAGAAAGAATCCATCCTTCCAGTTCATCCAATGACTTGATACTATAGTCCAGTACCAGACCATTCTCTTTTGCAAATTCGCCTGTAAAATATTCCATCTTATCAGAGATGAAGAATATCCAGTCTTGAAAGTTCTCTTGTGTATACGCCATAATTGTTTAATTTTAAGGGGTTTTAGTTATACCAGCTTCCTTTAATGCATCTAATAAAGGTTGACTTGCCTTACCATCGATATGCCATTCTATTGACCATCCATCTTGAACAAGAGCAGCATCTCTTTCTACTTCATACGCTATATTTTTATCTAAAGAAAAGTAATTGCCCGACTTTACCTCTATACCCCTTTGTGTTGCAGCATCTGCTATATCTAATCTTCTTGAAACTTTATCTCCATTGCTTAAAGAAGCTTCGGCCGTTACCTCTCTTTTGCCCCATCCAACATCTTCCATATATGCGTCTGCAGCAGCGTTTCCTTTAGCTGCGTTCTGCATACATACATCATATTTTTTACTCCAACTATCATAATCCAGTTTGCCACCATTTTCTTGATACTCTTCCCATCGCATCTGTTTATGTTCTGGTGTACCTGGCTCTGCACTTTTACACCCATTATGCACCAGCACTCCCTCTTCTGTGACATAATAGTTTTCATTGTCCTCAATTTCCAGATTATAGACCTTGACAAAGGTAGGAAAAATAATCTTATTGTCAATGACAACGATGGAATTATCTTTCAGTTGCAGGGTATCATTGACGTCCAATTCCTCTATCGGCACCCATTCACCATTGCTGAAGAAGCGGTGCTCGGGGGTTACCTCAAGTGTCGTGCCGTTGGAAAGTTCCATGGCACACATACGGCGTGTCATACGACACATGACCTTCTTTACCTTTTTATATTCAAGTCTGTTAGACACCTCATTGTATGTAAGCACGGGTACACCGACTTCCAGTTTTTCTATATCCGCCAATCCCCACTGCGTATGAACTTTAGTACCTGCTGGAAAGCAAACCAATGTTGCTCCTTTGGCGGCAAAGACATCAAGGATAAGCGACATGCCGCTTTCCTTAACTTTCTCCCAAGTGCTCTTTTCATCATCTGTCCAAATGTCATAATGAGCTTTGACCTCTCCATAAAGACCAAAGCCTTTCATAAAACGACAGAATAAGCCTCCCTGTTTCCAACCAGTGAACTGCTGAACGAAGTTATCCTTGGCGGTCATAGCGAAATCCTTGGCAAAAGTCACTACTTAAAAGAGTCAAGATGTTTCTGAAATTTAACTAAGCCTTAACTATATAGTAAAGGTGCTTATTTAAAGTTTTAACTAAGCCTAACTTAAACTTCAAATAAGCACCTTTTCTTGAGCGGTTTCATAGTTTGCTGATGTTCACTTGCAGCAAAGTCGATGAAAGGTTAATTTAATATTTTTGTCTCATCAAATTTGAATCTATGCAAGTAATAGGATGTAGAAGTTGAATTAATACAGGTTTACAATATAAGGTACGGAATAACAGTATAATCAGACTTTATAAATATTGTTGTTATTCTTTCTCAAAATTCTTCCCTGAAACTCATTCTTTATATGCTTGCATTGTTCCTATTGTGTTGTCAGACATTTGTTATAAATCTCCTCCTTTTCAGGAATCTATCTGTTATTAAGGAGCTTATCCCATTCTTCAAACTAAGAGGTGGAAGTCCTTCTGCTTTTCGTTCGTTATTTCTATACTCAACATATTTAGGCGTAATGGTTACGCTGCCGTGTTTCATGACCTGACGAATCTCTTCCTGAGTAGGCTGGGGCGAAGTTGTGAGATTATCTATAAAACTATTCAGGTCTGTGCCCACTTGTGCTGGGTACTTCTGATTGCCTTCCAGTCCCCAGTCGTCTTCTTCATGGAACCAATAATAGATGTTGCGAGTGCTCTTGTGCATACACAGCAAATTTCCGCCATCAACGATTGCAATGGGGAAGAGCTCATTAGGCATTCGCCCTTCATATACTCCGATAGTGTGGATTATATCGTAGTTTTTCTTTGAAGAAAAGCCTAAGAAATAATCAATTGAGAACTCAACGCTTTTCTTCTTGTAGTGATTTAGACGAGACATACAGACATTGTGCGTCAGTATGAAGTCTTCAAGAGCAGGGAGGGAGTCTACTCCGATAATTTTCTTTAACTCATTCATTTTCTCCAGCATTACATTTGATGGTAAAGACTCTAAAGTACGAAATGTATTCATCATATCTTGTTTTTAATTATAATGTTTTACTATCTATTATACATTATGGTAATGTTCCGTTTCTTAATCCTGATGCCCCACCCGTATGTGGAAAATGCTGGTGGATATCTTGTGGGATAAGCTGCATCGTTTTTCCATCCTCTACATGGTGCCATACATAACCTTCTGGTGTACTCTTAAATCCAACTTTTGCATTGGCTAAAGCTGCATCATGAGAATAGACACCAGTCATTCCAGCGACATCATTCGCTTGTGTCATTTTATAAGGGGAAAAATCAGGATATCCATTAGAATTATAGAGGACAGTATTCCCATCCAAATCTGTATAACTCACTGAACCGTCAGTATTTACAACAGTTTGGAGTGGTCGATATTTTTATTACTGTCAGAAGGTTTCCGAGGTTTGCACCCATTATGCACCAGCACTCCCTCATCTGTGACATAATAGTTTTCATTGTCCTCTATCTCCAGATTATAGACCTCTACAAAGGTAGGGAAAATAATCTTATTCTCAATGACAACAATGGAATTATCTTTCAGTTGAAGAGTGTCATTAACATTAAGTTCCTCAATTGGTGTCCATTCTCCATTGCAGAAGAAACGGTGTTCGGGTGTTACTTCAATTGTCGTACCGTTTGAAAGTTCCAAGGCGCACATACGGCGTGTCATACGACGCATGACCTTCTTTACCTTTTTGTACTCCTGCTCACCCGTTTCCTCATTGTAGGTTAAAACAGGTACACCAATCTCCAGTTTTTCTATATCTGCCAGTCCCCACTGCGTGTGCACCTTTGTGCCAGCAGAGAAACAGACAGTTGTCGCACCCTTGGCTGCAAAGACATCGAGGATAAGCGACATACCGCTTTCCTTAACTTTCTCCCAAGTGCTCTTTTCATCATCTGTCCAGATGTCATAATGAGCTTTGACCTCACCATAAAGACCAAAGCCTTTCATGAAACGACAGAACATGCCTCCCTGATTCCAACCCGTGAACTGCTGAACGAGGTTCTCCTTAGCAGTATTGAGAAAACTCTTGCCGAACGTGCGGGCAAAGGTTGTTGCAGCCTGTCCTGCTGACGATGCACCTGCTGCTGCAGTACCCGCTTCTGCCACCATTGAGGCACCACCTCGTCCGACAAGAAAGGCAAAGGCAAAGTTAGATATATGACCGAGATTCGTTAGAGCCTGTGTGCCCCAAGCAGACCAGAATGTGGGCTCAGCAGTAATCACTCCGCCCTGTGCAGGACAGAGCATTTGTGAAGAAAGTGTCAGTAGATGTATCTCCGTTGAGTTTGGGTACGGAGAGGTTGTTGTCGGAAACTTGAAAAATATTGTGAACTCCTATAAATACCAGATAGCTTTATTATAATATCTTACAACTCAAAATGTGTATCTGGATATTCTGACTGTAACTTTATTTTTGCATGTTCAACAAGCTCTATTATAGGTATAGCTACTTGTTGTGTATGCCAATTGTTAATAGGCATCTTTAATAAGTCGTTTTCCGCAAAATATTCAGTAAGTCCCATTCTTTCACGAACATTCAGCCATAAAAGAATCTCTATAGGATAGATGAAATAGTCCGATGAGGAGAAATCTGGGACATAATCCTCATGCTCATCCTCATCAGATTCTGAAATATGGAAATCAACCATTTCATTCACAAGTTTGGATAATAGTACATTATCATTCGTATCCCAATGCTGAAGTACCTGTGAATATACTTCCATATCCTCGGGGAAGTTCAGACGGCTATAATCCAATTTTATTCCTTGCCATCTACAGAAAATCTCAAGCATAAACCAAGGATGCTTATAGCCAGGATGCCAACCTTTATATTGTTTCCCATAAAGCATATTGAGCAGAAGATTACCATAGCTTATGGCTAATGAGTCCCAGCCTAAAAGTAAAGCCTGAGCAAGATGCTTAATTGCATCTTGGAAAGAAACGGACTCTGAATATTGTAACACTTCCTTTCCAAGAGCGTAATCCCAAGAAACAGACTCTAACAGATAAGATGTTGATAGAGCCAGCAAATTATAATCTACTTTATTCTCTTTTAGAAAATAATATATAAACTGCCAATGCTGCCAATTAGAGATTCTTTCGAATTTGAGTCCAATAATACCTCGGCTCTTAGTTCCTCTAATATAGCTATTTATATCTTCGTTTGCAGTAGAATAGAGATGCCTTAGCTTCTCTAATTGATATTTCTTTTTTACAAGTACATATTGCACTAATTGTTCTAAATTTTCCATATACTATTTACCATTTTCTTGTTATTGGCTTATCTCGTAAAGTACCATCTTTATTTACATAAATATCGACTTTCTCTGTTTTTACTTCAGAACCATTTAGAATTGCTTCTCGCTGATCTTCCAATGCTTTTTCTGCCTGTTGAGTACTAACTCCGTCGGTATATCCATCTTCTCCCTTTGCAGCTCGATTTAATCTATCGTTAGTGTAATTTTCTCCACCCATTTCTTTTTGGGCTTTGCTCATAGGTATTTCACGAGGATTTCCGTCATTCCAAAGCCTGTCTTGCTTTGTAGTCTTTACTTCAGCCTTGACGATATTTCCATTTTCAGAGTTTCTGGCGACAATATCTACGCCATTTCCAGATTTATTCTGAACAGCATAGAACTCATCATACCCTTTACTCTTATACATGTCAGCCGCTACATCCTCACCAAAATCACCAAGTTTCTCGTCATCCTTAAGTTTATATTTTGTATGATCAAATGATGTATCACTCGAAGCAGTGTCAGCTCCATTCTGAGTACCATCTTTTGGTTTGCCCCCCTCACACCCATTATGCACCAGCACTCCCTCTTCGGTGGCATAATAGTTTTCATTGTCCTCAATCTCCAGATTATAGACCTCTACAAAGGTAGGGAAAATAATCTTATTGTCAATAACAACGATGGAATTATCTTTCAGTTGCAGGGTGTCATTCGCTCAGATTATTTTTGAATGGTTATTCCTCTGGTTATCATTGTAATTCGATGGAAAGAAGTTTTGTTATATAAGCCAAAAAAAAAATGTGAGGGTGTGTCAAAATGCAAATACCAATTTGATAATCTTACAGTTTGAAACAATTCTTTAAAAAAGACTATTTCTGTACTCGATTTTGAGTAAAGAAATGGTCTTTTCTTTTGCTTTTAAGAAAAAAACTACTTATACTTTTGAAAGTTGTCAAGTTATTAATTTGCATTTTGACACACCCTCGCAAGGATTTCTATGTTATTTAATTTTACCAGACAGCAATATGTTTTTAATAGACATAAAAAAATAAATTACTAATCGAATGTAAACTCTGCTATAGAAAATTAATAGAATGAATTAAGAAAAATCCGAAAAAAAGACTTTGATACTAATATGTAATTCTTTTTCTTCTAAGAAATCCACCTCTATAATATATACATATCCGTATGTATTTGTTTCTATAGATAGAAGGTAAATATTCCCGCCATTGTCATAAGCAAAGGGTATCATATCGATAAAAATCAATACCGCTGTTTTTTTATAATCTTTAATTATTTTTTTCAATGGGAAGACGTCCATATTTAATAGGGTAGAATCCGTTTATTGTGAAAATATTCTGTAACCCTTTCAAATTTTCGTATGGAGGATATCCTCCGTTATATTTAAGATAATGCTCTTTGAAATCTATAGGGATATTTCTACTAAAAGACTTTTCAAAAGTTATTAACTCTGTGATTGTCAACTGTTGTTCTGATTGTTCAAATTCCATATTACCAAGTTTTAAAAATATAAGATTTTCCTGTTGCTTGTTTGTATTGGCTGCAACCACCAATATGAGAAATGCCAGAATGTGCTTCTTGTTTGACTAACTGCATAGTTCCTCTATTTGTTTTAGGATCATAATCATCCAAATGATGCCATACATATCCCTTAGGTGTACTTTTCTGGCCAAGTGCTGATAGACTTGCATTTTCAAAATCTGTACTATATACCCCAGAGTACTCTATTGATATAATATTTTTTTGTCCTTCCTTTATAGGATATAAAGCATCACTATCGGCATAATCAAGTCCTCCATTTTTCGTAGCTTTAACGTCATGAAAGCCTCTTTCCTCTATTTTCTTTAATTCATTTGCATCAGCATACCCATTATGCACCGCACTCCCTCTTCTGTGACATAATAGTTTTCATTGTCCTCAATCTCCAGATTATAGACCTCAACAAAGGTAGGGAAAATAATCTTATTCTCAATGACAACGATGGAATTATCTTTCAGTTGTAGGGTGTCATTAACATTTAGTTCCTCAATCGGTGTCCATTCGCCATTGCTGAAGAAACGGTGCTCTGGTGTTACTTCAATTGTTGAACCATTAGAAAGTTCCAAGGCACACATACGGCGTGTCATACGACGCATGACTTTTTTAACCTTCTTGTATTCCTTCTCACCCGTTTCCTCATTGTATGTGAGCACAGGCACACCAATCTCCAGTTTTTCTATATCCGCAAGTCCCCACTGTGTATGAACCTTTGTGCCTGCAGGGAAACAGACTGTTGTAGCACCCTTGGCAGCAAAGACGTCAAGGATCAGTGACATACCACTTGCCTTGATTTTCTCCCAAGTGCTCTTTTCATCATCTGTCCAAATGTCATAGTGTTCTTTGGCTTAACCATAAAGACCGAAGCCTTTCATGAAACGGCAGAAAAGTCCTCCCTGATTCCAGCCAGTAAACTGCTGAAGGAAGTTCTCCTTGGCTGTATTAAGGAAAGTCTTACCAAACGTGCGGGCAAACGTTGTTGCAGCCTGTCCTGCTGATGAAGCACCTGCTGCAGCAGTACCAGCTTCTGCCACCATTGAGGCTCCACCTCGACCGACAAGGAAACCAAAGGCAAAGTTTGCAATATGACCGAGGTTAGTCAGAGCCTGTGTACCCCATGCCTCCCAGAATGTTTCTTGTGCCGTGATGATTCCACCTTCTGCTGGGCAGGTCATCTGTGAAGAAAGTGTCAGCAATGGTGCCCCATTCAGTTTGGAATGCTGTGATGTCGTGGCAGGAAGCCATGAACGTGTTGCTGCTGCACTGGCACATTTACAACCTGCAAAAACTAAGGCTGCTACGACAACGGCTGCAATGATGGCCGCCATAAGCCAGCCGGGACCAGGAATAAAAGCACACACTGGAACTGCTACTCCAGCAGCAGTTTCAGCAGCAAAAGTCACACTAACAGCACGGATGAAGTTTATTTAGCCTCTTCAACCGCAATCAAAAAACTAAAATCCATGCGGGGATTTTAACCCTTATCTTATTATACAAGAAAAAAGATTATCTTGTAGTAATAATAAGTTATTAAAGCTACAACTATAAAATTAAGAATGTAACTCTATTAAATGCTGTACCTGTTTTTTTAAGATAAACAGGAATTTCCATATTATGAATTTTTTTCTTAGTGTTTCCAAATAGTGTTCTTGTTCTTTAAGTTCAGAAGTTCCATTTAGTATCCTATTTAACATCCATACTGTATAAAATGTAGGCTTTCTATCAAGAGACTTTAATAATTCTTGTTCAAGCCCTTTTTTTATAATATGTTTCTAATGCATGTACTATTTCACCAGGCATACCAAAAATCATATTCCGAATTGTTTTCGAGAATTCTAAATAATGATTCTATAAGTATAGATGTATCTAAACCTTCCTTATTTATTTTAATTATATCTTCGCATAACGAATCTAAACGAATACAATTAGAGTCATCGACAGTTTCAATAAGCTCTAATTCTTTTTTTAATTCTAAAATTTTGTCCATTGGTATTTGTTTTTATATTCCTAAATCTTGTATATGTTTTATAGCTTGCTCTTTTAAGGTGTCTAATGTACCTTGTGGAATTCCCTGCTCCTTTAATATTTTTATATTACTATTAACATTTTCCAGGGCAGTCTGACTTGTGACGTCTAAACTACGTTGTGCCTGGTTTACATTGACATGAACATCATGTGGTAAAGCAATAACTGGATTTTTCTTAGAAGCTTCTTCAGCCAATCTTGGACCAGAAATAACTCCATGTTTTTTTAACCAAGAATTTTGTAATACTTCATGACCCTCCAATCCATCACCAACAACAGAACGGTCAAAAAAATCTTGATACGTAGTAACCTCATTCTCTTTTATAGGAGTACTTCCCTTTTTGTACCCATTATGCACCAGCACTCCCTCTTCTGTGACATAATAGTTTTCATTGTCCTCAATCTCCAGATTATAGACCTCTACAAAGGTAGGGAAAATAATCTTATTCTCAATGACAACGATAGAATTATCTTTCAGTTGAAGAGTATCATTAACATTTAGTTCCTCAATTGGAGTCCATTCGCCGTTGCTGAAGAAGCGGTGTTCGGGTGTTACTTCAATTGTTGAACCATTAGAAAGTTCCAAGGCACACATACGGCGTGTCATACGACGCATGACCTTCTTTACCTTCTTGTACTCCTGTTCACCCGTTGCCTCATTGTATGTGAGCACAGGCACGCCAACTTCCAGTTTCTCTATATCTGCCAGTCCCCACTGCGTGTGAACTTTTGTGCCTGCAGGAAAACAAACGGTTGTCGCACCCTTGGCTGCAAGACATCAAGGATAAGCGACATGCCGCTTTCCTTGATTTTCTCCCAAGTACTCTTTTCATCATCTGTCCAAATGTCATAGTGTTCTTTGGCTTGACCATAAAGACCAAAGCCTTTCATAAAACGACAGAATAAGCCTCCCTGATTCCAACCAGTGAACTGCTGAACGAAATTATCCTTGGCAGTCATAGCGAAATCCTTGGCAAAAGTCTTTCCGAAGGTCGTCACAGCCTCTCCTGCTGTTGATGCACCTGCAGCAGCACTACCAGCTCCGATAGCCATATTTGCACAGCCTTTACCAACAAGGAATCCAAAAGCAAAGTTTGATACATGACCAAGATTCGTCAGGGTCTGTGTACCCCAAGCAGACCAGAATGTAGGCTCAGCAGTAATCACTCCGCCCTGAGCAGGACAGATCATTTGTGAAGAAAGTGTCAGTAGATGGGCTCCATTCAGCTTGGAACGCTGAGAGACCGTACTGCTATCCCAATAGCGAGTGGCTGCAGCAGCTGCGCACTTTCCTCCCGCGATAATCAGACCCGCGATTACTGCTGCTGCGATGATTGCTGCTACAATCCAACCTGGACCAGGAATGAAAGCACACACTGCTGCGGCTACTCCTGCAGCAGCTCCTGCAGCAAAAGCCACACTACCAGCACAGATGAAGTTACATTTCCTCTGTAAGTCCCGTTCTGTAGCAGCCAATGACCCGCTAAACTTCACACTTTTATGGGACTCCACACTGACATGGACGGGTTTAGCTCCCTTTGTACAGACTAAATAGTGTTGCGTTGTCAGATACTGTTCATTCGCCATCGTCGTGAAGTTTTAGATGAAGGTGGGTGTACAAAGAATAATCCTTGCCGACAGTCTCACTCAGGCTGAGATTGGCTTCTTCCAATATCTCGCCGTCATTATGATAGTCTGCACGCATCTGATACTCCATATTCGCTCCTTTTGCATCAACGTTCTTAAGAATCTTATCAACAGATTCTCCATCGTAGACCATGTCTCCCTTAAAGTGGCGGTCGGTCTTACCATCAAACATAACACCCTTACTTGTTTTGTACGTACAAGCAAGTTCTATCGGGATGCAAGAGCCGAACCGGTCTATGTCACGATGCTTAAAATGTTCTTCGCTCATATATTTTCCCAACTGAAGAAAATAAGCATACATGAAGTGCATATAGCGAATATTGTTCATAAACAATGGCTCATTGGCAAGTTCCTTTTCCTTTGCAAGGATAATCTCATACGAGCTCATCGGATATTTATAGGTAAGATACTCACGAACCTTCTCCCACTTGGAATATACTTGCTCCCTATTGTTTATCTTGCGAAGGATACCGTGGTCGCTGACCCAGAAGTCCAATTCTTCATAGATAGCACTAATCTCATTTGTTGCCTCAATAATCTGAGCCACAGTGGCGTCATCATATTTCACTAACTTATTTGATAACTCACGCAGGCGGAAACGCCACCATTGCTGTTCCTTGTCTACTTCAAGGAACGTAAGTTCATGGCAGCTCACCATCTTGAAATCACTGTCTATAACCATAGCCTTGGAATGTCCTTCTGCTGTAAGGTCATAGACAAATGTCTCTCCTTTTTTATATCTTCTGAAATACTCTTCTTCGTTGATTTCCATAAAACACCTATTCCCCTTTAGCTATTTATATTAACATCTGGGCCATCTACAACGACTTTACTTCCTCCTGTAATCGATATATCATTGCTGCCAAGGCTGGCGGTTGTAGAACCAGACATATTTAGATTGGTTTGGCTTGACATAGTCATATCCTGCTTGGCCTCTAAGGACATCATTTCATCCGTTCCGATGCTAATCTGCTGTTTACCATTAATAAAGATACCGCTCGTGCAAACCTTTATTTGATTTTCTCCTACAACCAAAGTAATAGCAGTGTTTCCTTTTAACGTTATATTACCGTCTGAGTCCGAAGATATCACAGAACTTCCATTGCCAACATTAATGACATTGTTGGTTCCTGCATTGACAAAATTAGAGGATTTTGCATTGGTAGTGGCATTTCCGCCACCATCAAAATTCATGCTTACGCCGCCCTTATCATGTAGGGTAACACTACCATCGGAGTCATCAAGCTTGAGGGAGCTACCGCTTCGTGTGGTAAGACTCTTACATTTGTTGCCTTGACCACCGCCACCACCAGTTGTTCCATTAAACAAGCTACCCATAACGTAAGGTCTTGCAGGGTCGCCATGACGGAAGCCGAGGAGGACTTGGTCGCCTACCTCTGGGATAAATACAAAACCGCGGTTGCTCTTAACGTCACTACTGCTACCGCCATCAGGTGTCATTACACGCACCCAACCTGTCTGCATACCATCCGTCTGCCAGTTCATACGTACACGAACACGGCCCTTACCCTCTGGGTCAGCATTGCTAAGCACAGTTGCCATCTGTGTTTCAGCCAATGGCATACGCACCTTAGGACTTGGCATTGCCTTTATCGTAGCAGGGATAGCCTTGAAGCGGTTCTTGTAGTAGCTGCCTTGACTCACCTCATGGGTAATCTCGATGATGATAAAGTCACCCAAACTTTCTTCTGATAAGTTTCCTACACGTTCCAAGAACGAGCTGTAGAGACTTACGACAGAACCTACACGCAGGGTCGGTACCTGACTCTCAGCTGTGATATAATGTGTCTCAGCCGTCTCAGCCGCTTGCTTACGACCCATGTAGTTAACGAGTTCCGTCTCATTGCTGATACGTGGCAGCGCATGCTGTCTTGCAGGTTTTGAGAACATACCTAATGATGCACGGAAAGCCTCACCTGCAAGTTTGTCATGACCATATGCCAAGTCTGGTGTCATACGCTGCATCTCACGGTCAGCACCAGAGTGATAAGAGAACACCTGCTCTGAGCGTGCGAGGGTCTGTAAACCAATGTCAAGTGAAGACAGTGTTGTTCCATATTCTAATCTTATAGGGTCAGCCAATTTCCTTGGTTTACCAAAGATGAGTTTAGTTCCATCGAAATACATCCACTCCTGATACTGATGAGCAAGACGACGGATAAAGTCAAAGTCCGACTCTTCATACTGGCAGATAAAGTCTTTGGTTTCCTTGAATGCAGGATTCAACTCTAATTGCACCTTAGCTTGTTCGCACAGCTTTCACTACATCCCCAATGGTTCTATCATTCCATGAGAAGCAGCTATGTGCCGTTTCCATTCTGTAAGTAGCGGAGTAGCCAGAAACGATGATACATCCAAAGTCACTTCCTTCTCTGTGTAATTGTACATTTGTCACCACACCTACGAAGATAGGAGTATTTGCAGCCTTTACAACGATGCTTTCACCCAGCCACTTTTTACTGTTCTCGCTGATGTTATGTACATATCTATTGCCACCAGATTCAAGTTCAACAGACATTTGGAATCGGTGGTGTTTACCTATATTTTGTTCGATTTGTAGAGAAATAAAAGAAGAAAGAGACTTCTTTCCTATGCTGATAGTGATGGGGTTGAAAGGAATTGACATGGGTTGTTTGTTTTGAAAATTAAAAGCTAATTGGCTTATACGGCATTACATTTAGAAGCTCAAGGGAAAGCAATCGGAGTATGTAGGATAGTAAAGTTCCCCCTCGCTTGAGTAAGAAACGAAAAAAGAACTATGCCGAGCACGAAGGCTCAGCATAGTCCTGATGTTTCTCAGACTTATGTGCGAGGCCAACGGTTGTCGAGCTCTGCATTGCCTACGGTGATATTCTCAGCAGAGAAAGTCATACCGATAGTCATAGGAGCCTCGTTGTTAACGTCGAGTGTCTCCTTGTAATGAACGATGTAAGCATTCTTGAAAGAAATCTCCTTCATCTTAGCATCCTCTTCGCTCTTCTTGTAAACGATTTTACCCTCAACAGGTTTAAACTGGCTGTTAAGCATAGCCTCGATAGTAGAAGTGTCATCAGTAGACTCGATAGTTACACTGATACGACCGCCAGAGATGCTTGATGCAGGCTGACCCTTCTTGTCAGTTGTACGGCTGAACTCGTAGTTAGAGTAGAGTACGTCATACTCCTTACCACTAATTCCAAAGTTGCTCTAAATGAACTCATAATTGAAAAGTTTTAAGTTGTTAGAAAAAAAATGATAAACGAGGCACCCTTATCATCTCCTTTACCAGAAAACAAAAAAGAGAAAACCTCAACAACTTCTTGAAGTCCCCTCTGTACGGCTGTTAAACAGTCTTGCTCTTGAAAGAAGAGGAAGATTTGCAATCTGTTGTTTTACGATGCCAAAAGTAGAAAGATATTTTTATAAAAACAAAAGAAAAACATAAAATAACATGGGTTTAACATCTGATAAGTAAAATTCATACTTTACTTCGAAAGTAGAGGGAATACCTAATTATAATAAGAATAAACTTGTCAACTCACCAATCTGTCTACTTATCCACTTGTTCATCCTCATAGAAATGTAAACAATTTTTCATCTTCTATATTTCCATTTATGCTTAATAGGCTTCGAAAAGACGCCCTTTTGGCTTTGAAAAGATGCCCTTTAAGCCCCTTACTAACGCCCTTTTGAAGGCTAATTAGGCACCTTTAGACCTGCTATCTTGTAAGCAACTGACTACTAAGCGTTTATAAAACCACTTAAAAACTTAGTTTTAAACGTATTTTTCTTACTAAAAATGCTCAGCGGTGTAAAGACTTTTCGATTCATTTTTGGTTCTTCAGGAATTTGGAGTGATAAAGTAAGCCTACTACATATAAAAGGCACACAGAGAGGGGGAGAACACGGAGGTAAAAGCATAAAGACAATATCACGGAGGTGCCGAAGGCACAAAGAGAGACAGAGGCGTAGTGTACGTGTTGCTGATAGCTTTGGTAAAAAGCGTTTTAAGAAATCTTGCAAACCACAGCTTTGTAATGAAGTAGACAAAAGCATTAATAAAACTCGCAAATATCCTCTGATGCTCCACGCACCAACAGTGCCTCTGTGCCTAACGATTTCTTCTATATAAAACCTCTGTGCTCTCTATTTTTCTGTGTGACGTTTCTTCAAAGTTCTAATCTCAAAAGGTATGACTCCACATTGCTGAAGAACCTCATTTTTTTATATCAATTCATAGCTTTATACCTTTTCATAATGTAAAACGTGACAAGTCATCAGTAAATAAGAAGATTGCTCTTGAAATAACTTTTCAGCTATTACAACATTTATAATACTAAAAGTTGATTTTAGATACAGCGTTAAAGCTTATTTTATGAGAAGAGAATCTCTTGTTTAGGTAGAGAACTTCATCAATTAAATACTTATAAAATATTAAAAACAGAAAAAAATTGCCCATATCTATTAAAAATAATATATATTTGCACAATATTTTGATATGAAATGAACTATCTAAAACTGCCTTTGGATTTATCAGGGGCTTTAAATGGACAAATCCAACGCTGCTCTTATGAGGAGTCAATTGCCCAGCATCTCATGATGTTGGTGGTTTCTCGTCATGGTGAAGTGGAAGGAAGAGAGGATTACGGTTCGATTATATGGGACTTGGAGTTCAATCAAGTTTTGAAAAACGAAGACTGGGAAGATAAGGTCAGACAGTCATTGGAAGCCACTATAATTAAGTATGAACCTCGTCTAAAAGACGTCCATGTAAGAGTAGAACTTACTGAGGTTGAGGAAGATGTCAGAGATAAGTTCCCTAATGCTCGAAAGCGTGTACGCTTGTGGGTAAGTGGTCTTATTGTAAGAAATGACCAGCACTTCAACTTCAATACACATCTTTATATAAGTCCAATATCACAGTAAGATTGGCTGATAGAAAGGAAAGTGTAATATAAGAAGATGAAACGAATAAACATATTGAACTACATAACACTCTTGTTACTTTTTTCTGTTGTACATCGTGTGACAGCAAAAGAACTATGGACAATATGAGAAACGATTCACTTTTTGTATGGTAGCCCGCTTTAACGGCGCCAAAGTATTATCCCGTACAAGCCCAGTATGCACGCGTGATGGTGGAATGAGTATTTAAACCGTTGATAGCCTTGTTAGAGGACTAAGTAGCTCACACAAATGAGATACATCATTATTAGAGATGAAAATAAAATATGATAGATAAAGGCAACAGAGTATAAAAGAACGTCTTCGGAGATTTGCAATGGACTTGTGGAATATCACAGATCTGCGGCAAATGGACCCCGTTATTGATTTAATTCTTGACGTAATAGCCTATAATAGTAGTAGACTTCATCAGAACATATCCGATTCTGATTCAAATATTCTGTATCGGTTGGCATGCTTGTTAGTACCTCAGCAGTGGTCACTTCCAATGCCTTCCCATGCTTTGTTGAGTGTGGAACCTAAGAGTGACGAGTCTCGCTTACTAACATTAACAGATCGTTTTTATACGAGGAAGATGATGTTTGAAAAGGGATGGGTAGACCTTGACTTCTCTCCTCTAAGTAATTACCCTTTAGTAAATGCCAAGATAAAGGCCCTATCCTACGATAGTAGGGTAATGTATTCGTATGAGGGTAGTCTGCAAGAAACAGAACTTCCAAACGTAGTAGTGCCGTCAGAAGATGGTGTTGTGTGGATAGGTCTGGAAATGACGCAGAGCCTACTACGCTCAACTCATGAACTGATATTGTGTATTCTTTTGGAAGACAATAATCTCACACCTTTCCTGCGAGATGTGCATGTTTATGATGGAGCCTGGAGAGAGATTAGAAGTATCGGTTCCACAGTTCCCACTGGAACACAGTGAGAAATATCACTACTTTAATGAGATTAGTGACTATTATGCAAAAAACTATGTTCAGATAAGTCTTGATTCAAAAGCCCTCTCATCTAATCCTTTCAGTACCTATCCATCAGAATGGGAAGTTTCTGAAGAGGGAGACGATGAAAGCAGTAAACTGGTATGGTTAAAGTTGAAATTTCCAGTGATGTTTAATCATGTGGATTTTGGGAAAGTACGGTTTCTACTCAATACTTATCCAGTTGTCAATCGTAGTTTGGTAACAATACAGCATGATTTTGCACGAAAAGGTAATATCGTAGCTCTACGATGCAAAGAAAATCGTTTCCTGCTCAATGTAGAATCTTTTCATGATGATGCTAACCACCAGTACGTGGATATTGTGCGGAATTATAATGAGTCCTCTACAGGTACTTATAGCCTTTACTTTGGAAACATAGAAAGATTTGATTCAGACAATGCCCGTATATTGATTAACAAACTAATTCAGTTAATCCATGAAGACGGAAGTGCTTTTGAGAGTATGGAGATAGATACGCTCACGGATCAGCTGAACAATCTCTATAATAATATAGAGAACATAGAAAAGAGCATCTACGATTTCACTCAAGATAAGAGTATTCCTCGTGCTTTTCTATTTACACAGCCTTACAAAAAGACATCAGAGGTAGAGGTGAGTTATTGGACTACTGATGCCGAAGTTGCTAATGGTTTGGATAATCGTACGGTAGTCTACCAAGCGGAGAATGAGAAATTCTCTGCAAGTGGGTTGTTGTTCCAGACAACGACAAAACAAGGTAATGCTCACGACTCAGAACGTGATCTGATTAATCGACTCCGTTATGGTTTGCTATCAAAGGACCGTATTGTTACGCGTGAAGATATAAAGAGTTTCGTACTTTGTAGTTTAGGGAAATTGGCGAAATCTGTAGATATCAGAGATGGTATAGCAATCTCAAACGATGTGCGACGTGGTATTATCCGTACAACAGAAGTAAGAATAGAACTTTCAGGTGCAAGTAAAGAAGAGAAAGTCGATTTACCTGCAATGACAAGTTTCTTAGAAGACGAACTTTCAAAGCGTTCTATCAATAAGACGCCTTACAAGATATTTCGTATGAATACACAAAATTACAGCAATAGCCTCATAGCTGCTATTAAGTTAGCCAAGGCAATGGCACATCAGGATAAGCACCTATCATTCGGTGTAGCTCATCTTGTTATCGCTATGTTGACTGAACAGACTGGGTTGCGTGAGATCCTGAACTCGATGCAAAAGGAAGTGACTTACATCAGCGATTGGTTTGAGACTTATCGTGAGATGTATGTCGGTGTTGAGCATGATGCAGGTGAGATAATCGCCGACCACGAGGTTGAGACAGTACTTGATGAGGCAGAACGCTCAAAGATAAAACTTGGTACAGACTCTGTTGATGCCTTGTGTGTGTTCTCAGCAATTGTCAGAGATGGTGTGGTTTATTCCCATCAGCAAATAGAATCAATTGGTGTGACAGAAGATGAGATAATGGAATATTTTGAGGCTTCAACCTCTCCTTTATCTCCAGTTGCAGAGATGGATATGGGTAGTTCTATCCAGTACGTATCTGATCTCCGCCGAGCAGAACTCTTAGAAGAAGGTAAGTCTATTATCGGTCGTAGCAAGGAAATACGTCTGATCTTGGAAACGTTGGAACGTTCTGAACGACAAGGTATTCTGCTTGTAGGTGCACCGGGTGTTGGTAAGACGGGTATTATCAGAGCACTTGCCCATGAAATGGAAATCAACCAAGATGAGATTATCAACCAGACATCGTTGGTCGGGCTGAACACATCAAAGATTCTTGCACAATCGGGCAATGAAACGGAGATTACCCAAAAACTAACAGGTTTACTGCAGAAGATGAATCAGGCAAAGAGTCGTGGTGTGCTTGTTATTGACGACTTGCAGTTGTTACTCGAAAGTGGTAACCCAACGGCAGCCACCTATATACTCAACAACCTTGATGCACAAATTTGCGATGGTGCAGTCACATTGCTGATGGTTCTCTCTATGGATGCTTTCCGTAAGCACATTGAGAAACATTCTATTGCAAATAGACTGAATATTATAAATGTAGAGGAACTCGAACCAAATATCCTCCGCAGTGCATTACTAAAACATAGAACAATTCTGCAGGCTTATTATAGTCTGCCAATGACAGAGGAGGCATTCATAAGTGCATATAATCTTTCTAACAGATACTACAAGGAAAAGAGCCAACCAGCCTCAACATTAGACCTCATTGATAGTACTGCAGCCTCGGTAAGACTGAGCAATAAGAATGCTGCAGGTATTGTAGAGCAACTTGTGGAGCAGTATGAGAAGTACAAGGCAATGCCGGTAGAAGATGTGAGTGATTTCGACTTACATCTGCTTTATCATACAATCTTTAACAAGGTGAGTGTTGTTTTGACTTCAAAGATAGAAGACGACTTCGTACTGACGGATGATGACTCAACTCAGGAGAAGTTGGATAAGCTTGGTAAGATGTTGAACGAACTTTCTGCCCTTTCACAGAAAGGTATTGAGAAGGTTAGCTCATTAGAAATAGAATCAGTTGTGGCAGATGACACTGGTATCCCAATCGGAAAGATTCAGGCACAAGAGAAAGACCGACTCTTGGGTATCGAAACCAAGTTGCACGAAAGAGTTAAGGGACAGGATAAAGCTATTCGTACCCTTTCAGATGCTATCATTGAGTCACGAAGTGGTCTGAGTGACCCAAAGAAGCCTATCGGTTCATTCTTCTTCCTTGGTCCTACTGGTACGGGTAAGACAGAGTTGACGAAATCGTTAGCCGATCTTCTTTTTGATGATGACACAGCAATGATTCGTTTCGATATGTCGGAGTTCAAGGAAGAGCATTCTGCAGCCTTGCTGTATGGTGCTCCTCCAGGATATGTAGGCTATGAAGAGGGCGGTTTGCTTGTGACAAAAATCCGCCAGAAGCCTTATTCTGTCGTACTCTTTGATGAGATTGAGAAGGCACATAGTAGTGTCTACGATATCTTCCTGCAGATTATGGATGAAGGTAAGGTGCATGATAAATTAGGACGTGAAGGTGACTTCTCCAATTCTATCATCATCTTTACTTCTAATATTGGTAGTCAATGGATTGCTGAACAGATTCAGAAGGGACATCAGCCAACCTCAAACGAACTGATTGAGGTTATGTCGAAGTACTTCCGTCCTGAGTTTCTTGGTCGTTTGACAGAGGTAGTCCCATTCTCACCTATTACAGAGGCGGTTGCTCAGCAGATTTTCCTTCTCCAATTCTCACGCCTGCAGAAGCAGTTGTTGGAGCAGAAGGATATTCAGTTGGATTTAGCACCAGAGACAATAGCCTACCTTACCTCCAAGGGATTCTCGCCACAGTATGGTGCGCGTCCTATTGCAGGTGTAGTGAGAACTTATCTGAAAAAGACTATTTCCAAGCTGATTGTCTCAGAGGCTATCAAATCTGGCGACCACATAATAGCAACCTATAAAGATGGAAATCTGCAATGGAATCACGCATAACAACTTCTAACAGGGATTTAGAAGGATTCAGTAATAGTGATGCACGTCATCTTATTGCGGAAGTCTTCTATGCTGAACTGCAGTTTATTACTGGGGAGGATCTGCTTGATAAGACCGTTGTTGTGACTCACGGAATGAATAGCCGTGTGAACTCTCAAGATATTATCGAGTTGCAGAAAGAGGAAGTCTATAAGGATGGACAATTAAGGGAACGACTGATACTTAACCTTGCAAGAAATGGTTTATCATCAGTTGCCTGAGTTTATGTTCCACCCTATTTCTCTTAGCTCACCAGGAATGAGCAACAAGGAGGTTGTTGAAGCGATTCGAGAGAATAGGAAGAAGGCAGAGAAGGCGATACACTTTTTCTCTCCGTTCGACACAATGATGTTCCATGATAGTGTACGTATCTTTGAGCGGCAGTTATCCTTATTTGAAAGGCCGTCTGAAAATGTTATTATCAAGAATGTCACCAGTCTTTTCTTTTCGAAGACAGCCCCTCTTACTGTTGACGAAAGATACAAGATGTTTTTGTGTCTTCTCAAGGTAGAGCATTACAAGGAGAATCTTTCTGCATTGGAAGAATTACTTTCAGTAGTCTGTGCTATTGACGCTAAGATACGATATGTCTATCATTACGAAGAGAATCTTCCTTACATTAGCTTGGGTGATTGTATGTTGGGGGTTGACTCAGGACTTGACGGACAATTACTATGTGAGTTGGATGATGTTGAAGTAAATCTCTGCTTTCATGATACGATAAAAGAAAGTGTATTGAAAAAGCAGATAGAAACAGTAAAGTATGTGCTGTCGTTCTTTCTCATTTCGTCCAGAGACATAAAGATAATATATACTGTCACGACAAATACAGAACTCGTCTTAGGACAGAATTATTTAGGTTATGATACGAATTTATAAGAAGAAATAATGAAACCTTTAATATTTTTCTTTTTGAAATACTTATTGGCTCCGCTTCTTGCAATGGTCATGGTGTTCGTTATGGGAGCACTGAAGTCTATTCGACAGCAGCTGGGCATGAAGAGGATTATTGTCTTTGCTCTTTTAGCAGGACTTTTCCTTGGACTTCCTTCTCTCTTCGGCTATTTGAAGAATGAATATGTGTGGGGAGGACTTGTACTGACTGTTACTTCTTATCTCATTCTCGGATTTTTTTCTATCTATGGGCATTGCGCGTGGTCATTAGCAAGAAGAACGATGATATGTCTATCGAACTTCTCGTAACAGTGCTCTCAGGAATTATCGGAATGTGGATTTACTATCTTGTATTCAACTGGATTAGCGGAGGATTGGAATATACCCCTTGGGCGATGACAGCTGTCTCGCTGGTTTATGATTCCTTACTTCGTCTTCCGTAGTTTCAAGTATTTCCGAAACATACAACCAGCAATCTACGACTTGTGGAGAATCAATCATAGTGGATTTAATCGAAACTATTGGGACAATCTCGATACTTTCAAGGCATTAACTGTCAAGGTGAAACTTAAACGAAAGGTCGGTGATTTCGATTATACATCCCTTTCAGTTCGCTTGGCTGAGGGTATCGCTTTGGGTGACTGGTTTGATTGGCTTGTTGAAGACCAAAATCGTCGTTTTCCACAGGCACAGATTGAAATCAATATGGAAGGTGCTGAAAGTGGTTGGATTTTCTATACGAGCCGATGGTTCCGCTATCCTCTATTTATTCGGATGCTGGACCCACGTTGCACAGCCACAGAAAACAAAATAAAGAAAAATCAAGTTATCTATATAAAACGAGTAAAAAGCATAAACCAGATACAACATGAAGAAGATTGAGCATTTGCCAATAAACTGGGTTAACGGCCAGAAAATTAATAATACCCATTTCTTTGAGACATATTACAATGTAGTTGAAATGCTAAGACAGAACCGTGAAGAGGAACTGACAAGCTATAACTATGGATTCGGTGATAAGTCTGAAAAACAAGAATGTTCTATTGATATGGATGTTAAGGGTGAGTCTGCAGAGACTTTATCAGTAGAACTTAGAGCATGTAATGCGGTGACTCGTAATGGTTACCATATTCTCTTTACAAAGGAATTGTATGGCGATTTCACACCAAAGTGTACGCTCAAAGATATCGAGATTGATCTCTCTACACGTCAGGTAGTCTGCATTCTCCTTACTGTTAATCCTTATAAGATGTTACCAGTTGGTGTGCCAGATCCAGAAACTACCCCACTCCATCATCCTTACGTATTACCAGAGGTTACTTTGCAACTGGTATTGGAGCAGAATCTTAATAAGGCCTTCCTTGAGGGTAATAGTATAGTAGCAGGAAAGGTTATCGTTGATGGTGGTTCCTTCTCGATAGATAGCGACTATATCCCAGCTATTCAGCGTATCAACTGTTCTGAGAGAGCTATGCATGCTTTAGAGAATATGACAGAAACACTTGAGCGTATTCACAGCAATGCACTCAAGGTATATGCTAAGAATATTTCTAACCCTCACCGCAGTATGCTTGCAGATAATACTTTTGCTCTTTGCGATGTGGTGAAGAATTTCTATAGCCAGCACTGCTTTGAATTGAAGAATATTGCAGCTGAGCAGCCTCCAATCTATACTGTACGCTTTGCAAATGCATTAGCTAATCTTCTGCTCACTTCACTCCGTTCTTTACCTGAGAAGGACTTTGAGACACTATTGCAGTACTTTGATGAGTGGACAAATATTAAGCCGTCTGACTTTATGCACAAGACAAGCGATATTGCTCATTTGAGCTATAATCATCTTGAGTTGAATACTCTCTTTGTGAGCATTGCAGCATTCCTCAATGTAATTGATACGCTTTCCATAAGTTGAGCGAACTCGAATACGTTGGACTCATCAAGGAGAATATTATTATTAGCGAAGATAACAATGGCAAGGCCTCTGAGAGTGAGCGCAAGTCATGGAAGGTGTGGGATTAACAGATACACTTGACAATGGTAGAAAGAAATAGAAAGGAACGCCGTCAGGCAAAGAATTCTTTTATTTTCATCTTTAGCTTCACGCTATTGCTTTTCGTACTCTTTGCTGTTTGCACATTGAAAACTGCCGAACGCGGAATCAACATGGTAGACGAAAAGAAAGTGCGTTACGATGAGGTATTCCGTAAGCAGGCAAGCTATAATTTCCGCATGGATCAAATGTTCAAGGATATGAATAATCTTGTTACTGAGAAGCGTACGGATAATGAGCAGGCGCAATATCAGATGATAATTGCTCGTCACAGACAAGATATGCAAGATGAAATCTATCGTGGTGATAATGATACCACCAACTATGTTCTCTATAAGACGCTGTTTGATCAACTACAAGCTACGCAGGAAACCACTGCGACTTACTTTGATGAGAAACGTGACTTAGACTACATTATGGAACAGATTCAGAAGGCAACAGAAATTTTAAATAGAAAAAGAAATTAATAATTTATTATTATGACAAGAGACGAAAAGATATGGTCCAGTATTAAGTTTACGCTTTTGTTATGCTTTTCTGTGGCCTTACTCTATATCCTCCTTTGTAAGTATGTCACACCAATTCCAGAATCCATTACAGGTAATGCGGTGACAGAAATCAATGATGCCGAGGCTATTCTTGAAGATCAGAAGGAAATGAGTGAGAAACTGATTACACTGAAGAAGGATATTGATTCGCTTAACTTCGAGATACAGCAGACACAGCGTATCAGTGAGATAAAAGATCGTATGACACAGCTGCAAGACAACTATCGCAAACATTCTTATGATCCGAAATATCTCTATTGTATGCGTGCATTCAAAACGATACAAGACTATTTCGACATAAAGCAGAAACTCTATTGGACAACCAAGAATACGGAAGACAGAAAAAAGATTCTCGAAGAAATGAAGACTAAGATTAGATAAGGCTTTTGTTGGCTTTGCCTGGTTTCTCGTCTACCTTTCTGCTGGAATAGTTGATAAAACTCATTCATCCACAAGAAACATATGCTCTCCATAATCCTATTGCTATGAATATAGAGCATCGGTTTACAACCAAGTTATATGTGGCTAACAATTAACAAATTAAACCCCTTATGATATAACAATTAAATAACAATAATTATGACTGAAAGACAAAAAATCATTTTGGCTATCGTTTCGGCACTGGCTGTAGTCGGATTATTGGTGGCTTTGCTTCTCCCCTCACGCAACGTCAACAAGAATCTTGACTTTTTCATTCAGGACAGTAATGCGAATAGTCAATTGGAAGTAAATGAGCCTTTGAAGTTTACCATTAATGACTCTGCGGCAGTTGTTGACAAGAGAGTATTATGGAAAATGGGTAATGGCGACAGTATCGTTGGTAAGCCTAACATTAGTTATGTTTACAAACAGGCTGGAAAGTACCTCATCACACTACAGGTTGATGGTAAGATTGTCACAGAAAAGACTATTGATATCGTGAAGATTACCAAGGACACTGTAGCAGTTGATTCTATTCCTAAGATTGTCGGACCAACACAAGGTTATGCAGGTGAGCGACTCGTATTCTCAGCTGAAGGCGATGGCATGACAAGCTGGCTTTGGGAATTCGGTGAGAGTGGAACTATTGATGCTTTTGAGCGTCAGGTGGTTTATAAGTATGACGAGCCTGGTAAATATCTTATCAAACTGAAAACTAATACCACTTTATATCCTGTATCTCATGTCATAACTATCCTTCCAAAGGTTGAAGACATCATCGAGAATCCAGACTGATGAGGCTGATCAGCCAAAAACCAGAGCCTATTGATACATTAGCTATGGTACAGAATGGTATCAAGAAGCATCTACAAGCTATTGCCAATGCGGGTGCAAGAGATAAGGAAGCATTCTATGCACATCGTAATTTCATTATCAATAACTATCTCGGCGGTAATGGTAATCAAGTCGTTGTACACATCAATGGCGAGCGTTATAATGTATTCCCAGACTATTGTCAAGGATTACACTTCCTCGAGAGTAATCGTTACGGACGTGTGACTATTGACGATGTGAAGGTAGATGATTTCCATCATATTACAAAAATTGAAGTAACTCAAAGAAATACAGGAAAATAAAATTAGGAAATATGAAAGCGTTCCATATTATAGCAGGTCTTGCATTCTTCTTTTTAGGTGCTCAGAGTAGTCTGGCACAGGTGGGAAGATATGATAAGACATATGCTGTCGGTAAAAAGAGTTTTAATTACCTGACAGAAGATACACGAAAGCAGAAGACACACAACAATAAAGATGTGCATATTGTCTTCTCAGATCGTGACCATAACAAGGCATACGCTGGACCGTATGCACAGCGCATCCTGAGTGAACAGAAGCTTGGTGCACCATTCTATGTTATTGGTGAGAAAAACGGATTCTATAAGGTTGTTGCAGCTAACCAGAGCTTGCTTGGACAGCCTAAGGGTATGTTTGCACCACTTTTCAGTTCAAGAACTCACTTTAAAGATGCTAAGAATTCACCATTCGTAGGATGGATTGATAAGAATAGCGTGCTGGAGTATAATCATGCCTTTGTGTCTAAAGATAACAACTTCCCAGTACGTTATCGAATTGGTGCATCCACTGTGTCACGATTGTCAAATATAAAGAGATTCTTTACTCTTGACTCTCTGAACCTCTATAGCGATCCTTTCTTCCTCGATAAGAGCAAGGGAAAGCTTGTAGCTGGTCAGATTGTGTATGCTTATAAGTACGATGCAAGTAAACAGGCTATACTTGTTTCTGATCGTCCTTCGCTCTCTGACTCTACTCGCACAGCACTCGGGTGGATTCCTGCTGACCTCACTGCAATGGTAGGACAGAATCACGTTTATCTGCTGGATGCTAATTATCCTGAGTTCGCAGGCTTCCCATTGGGTTCTAAGCTCCTCTTTACTGCTGATGGAAATTGGACAAACACGTCGACAGATCAGAAAGTGGCTATAAACCTTCCATTGTCTGTATGGGACAGGAAGAAGACTTATATGCTTAATGTAAAAGGTGGAGATGTTGCTGTGGCAGAACTCGATCGACTCATTGAGAATAGCAAGAATATAAATGTCCACCTTGTGTTCTTTGATAAGGACCGTCTACTTGTGCGCAACCTTGTTAATGCTTTCCAGGGCATAAGCGAAAAGGTATCAAAGGATTCTCAGGCGAAGTTCTCTGTGACATCAGTTTCTCAGAAGGGAAATAGACATCTCTCACCAACGACCGACTTTGGTAAGTGGATTGACTATCTTACAAAGATGACTTCACCAAACACTATTGGGGCAACAGGTGGCTACGGCTTCCATGATGCGATGAATACCATCTTTAGAGAGACACCTTATTCTAAGTTTGATAATAATGTGTTCATTATCTTGGGTACTGATGAGTTCCCAACTTTCACTTCTGACATCAACTCTGAGATATATTCGCGCTCAGCTACTCTCCTTCTTGCTCAAATCCTTTCTAAGGATGGTATGCCTTATCAAGACTTCATCCTGCAGTCTAAGCAGCTACTTGATAATAACATCCTGGAGTATATGAGCTTCTCTGGAGACTACCTCTGCGAACCAAAATGGACAAAGAATGGCTCGTTCAAAGATATGAGTACTGATAACGAGAATGTTTATTTGCTTGATGCACCAAAAAACAGCGTTATTACAGGTGGTTTTGTCTATCCAAAACTTTATTCTGAACTTTCAAGTGCAGGTCTTTCAAATGTACTTGATTCACTGTTTATGCAGCTCAATGCACGTAACAACGAAATTGTAAATGTGACACGTAGCGCAGAGAATAAATATGGTGTTCTTCGTGCAGTTCCTACACAAGAGGTAGTGAATCTCTGTGACAGTGCTGCTATCTCTGTAACTGACATTGAAAAGAACAACATCAACGACCTTCTCTTTAAGAAGATGTGGTTTACACCACAGCAGCTATCAACTTATGACGAGGGATATCTTTTTGATAAGGATGAGATGCAGAGTCTTCTTGATGGCTATCGTGATTTGATGCCTTATATCAATGCAGACTCTCTTGGAAACCAAGAACTTGCAGTATTGAGAAATAACTTTAAGCGTCAGAGCAAGCTGGTAAACATGCTTTCTTATCGCAAGGCCCTCAGTACGAAGTCTTCAATTTCAAAGGTTTATTATCATCGCGTTTCAGTTCCAAGTTCTGATGCATTGAATTATATAGTACGCATAAAGGATATTCGCCGTAAGAAGTGTAATGAAAGCGAATGGGATCAGGCTTACAAGGAGATGTTTAAGAAGCTTGTTAATCTTGAAACACGCTTCAAGTCTGGACGCTTGAATACTATATATGTTGCTGGAAAAAGCTATTACTTTATTCCATTAAAGGAGCTTCCATAAAGCATTTAAGATATAAGATATAATGATATGGATAAATACATTACGGACATAGTTCAGGTGTATTTATCCATATTTTATTTTCTGATACCGCTGTCCGATAAACCCAACTCACTTATGGTTCTTCCAAAGTGAAAAACAAACAACAAACTACTTGTATATGCACACTGTTTCGTAAATACTTTTCTAACACCTAAAAAACATTCGATGCTTAATTGGCTACGAAAAGACGCCCTATTGACTTGCAAAAGATGCCCTTTTTGACAACATACTCAAGGGTGTAGGCAGACACCCCAAGAGTGGTAAGAAGAAAGGCGGTATGAAGGTTCATACGGTGATGAAGTATCATGTTGGCGTTCCCATGGTCGTACAGCTTACCTCTGCCGCCACACATGATCATTATCTACTTAAAGAAGTGCATCTTCCTAAGGATGCTACCCTTACCATGGACAGAGCATACGTTGATTATGCACAGTTCCAGCGACTTACAGAGGAAGGAGTATGCTATGTGACCAAGATGAAGAAGAATCTCACCTATACGGAGTTGTCCTCAGTAACCTATGTAAGCCCTGATGGATTGGTTACACATACAGACAAGAAGATTGTCTTTGAGAAGGGGGAGATAAGACACCAGGCAAGACGAGTGGAACTGTGGAGTGACAACTCACATAAGTCAGTTGTCCTGTTGACCAATAACCTTGAGCTTGATGTAAAGGACCTTGAGGAGATTTACAAGCGAAGATGGGCTATAGAGTCCCTTTACAAGCAGCTCAAACAGAACTTCCCACTGCATTTCTTCTATGGTGACAGTGTAAATGCCATACAGATACAGACATGGGTGGTACTCATTGCCAATCTGCTTTGTACCGTTATCTCCAGAATGATAAAAAGACACGTATCCTTCTCGCAGCTGGTAACCATGCTGAGGCTCACACTGATGTATTACACTGATTTCATCTCATTTATGGAAAATCCACAAAATGATGAACTCATCATAATAGCTGAAAAGGCAAATTCACCACCAAAAGAACTTGACTTATTTGATTAGGGGGCTTGGATTTCAAAAAAGAATGCGGAATAACCTATATAAAGACAATTCCGCAAGGATTTATATGTTATTTAAGTTTTACCAGACAGCAATAATTTTAATATGACTTGAACCTTCCTTTATCGATTGTTCTAATAAGTCATTAGGTAGTATGAGCTTTATACTGTCCCACTGATTTACGTATGTCTTTGTATATGCCACAGCATCACGATTTCCCTTAAAATGTTCAATGATAGGATTAATAAGATAAAACAAAAGTGGTCCAAGCACTGAAATTCCAAATGCTTGTAATCCATATCTTCCCCAATTTCCTTTGCTACTTCCCATCATAATGAACTTTTAGATTATTCTTCTTCAAACAATCTTTCAAACTCGTCTTCTGGTAGAAGATAACGCAAGTAATACTCTGCAAACTTATAGTTAACAGAATCTGGCGTGTTGCGCATACGTTGAACAGCCTTGGGTGGGAGATAGAAATCTATCATAATTTCTCCAGGGAAAAGACTATCTTGCCTTAACGCTTTCTTATTCCGCTCTTCTATATCATCACCTGAGATAATCCTATGTACAAATACTGGCATAGGCTTTTCTTTCGTTCCATATGATTTATCCTTCCATTGTTTACGATTGACATAGACTGATAGTACCACGCCTGCACGCATTAAGCTATTTTGAACACCTGCTGCATCATAATAACGATTGTAAAGTCCAACAATTTCATCTACTCCATTTATCCAAATTAATTCAAAATACTTCTTATATTGAAATATATAAAAAATCTTATTATCCGCTTCTATTCGATGTTTACCTTTGCTATCAGAAACAAGTGTTTTTACTCGAATAGATCCTTCTTGCATCATCTGTTCGAAGAGATTGTTTGGCAGAGTGATTTTTATACTATCCCATTGACTTACGTATGTCTTTGTATATGCAACAGCATCACGATTTCCCTTAAAATGTTCAATGATAGGATTAATAAGATAAAACAAAAGTGGTCCAAGCACTGAAATTCCAAATGCTTGTAATCCGTATTTTCCCCAATTTCCTTTGCTACTTCCCATCATAATGAACTTTTACATTATTCTTCTTCAAATAGCCTTTCAAACTCATCTTCAGGTAAGAGATAACGCAGGTAATACTCTGCAAACTTATAGTTAACAGAGTCTGGTGTGTTGCGCATACGTTGAACAGCCTTGGGTGGGAGATAGAAATCTATCATAATTTCTCCAGGAAAACGTCTATCTTTCCTTAACGCATTCTTATTCCGCTCTTCTATATCATCACCTGAGATAATCCTATGTAGAAAAACTGGCATAGGTTTTTCTTTTGTTCCGTATGATTTATCCTTCCATTGTTTACGATTGACATAGACTGATAGCACCATGTTTGGACGCATTAAGCCATTTTGAACACCTGCTGCATCATAATGACGATTGTAAAGTCCAACAATTTCATCAACACCTTTAATCCATATCAATTCAAAATTCTTTTTATACTGAGGAATATAATATCTTTTATTGCTGGCATATATTCTCTGACTTTGTTTTTTATCATATTTTATTACTTGGACATAACTTGTCCCTTCTCCTTGCAAGGTTTGATCAAATAGGTTTTCTGGTAAAACGAGTCTAATACTATCCCATTGACTTACGTATGTCTTTGTGTATGCGACAGCATCACGGTTTCCCTTAAAATGTTCAATGATAGGATTAATAAGATAAAACAAGAGGGGGCCAAGCACTGAAATTCCAAATGCTTGTAATCCGTATCTTCCCCAATTTCCTTTGCTACTTCCCATCATAATGAACTTTTACATTATTCTTCTTCAAACAATCTTTCAAACTCGTCTTCTGGTAGAAGATAACGCAGGTAATACTCTGCAAACTTATAGTTAACAGAGTCTGGTGTGTTACGCATACGTTGAACAGCCTTGGGTGGGAGATAACTATCAACAAAGTCTCCACCAGGTTGAAGACTATCTCTCCAGAGCGCAAGCTTGTTCCGCTCTTCTATATCATCACCTGAGATAATTCTATGTAGAAAGACTGGCATTGGCTTTTCTATCGTTCCGTATGATTTATCCTTCCATTGTTTACGATTGACATAGACTGATAGTACCATGTTTGGACGCATCAGTTGACATTGTATACCTGCAGCATCATGACGACGTTGATAATGCCCAACAATTTCATCTATACCACCTACAATCCATATAATCTTAAAATATTTCTTGTATTGTGTAATATAATATTGTTCAAAGCTTGCATATATCCTCTGTTTTTGTTTACCATCACCTGTCAAAACTTTTGTTCGACGAGGTATTTCACCAGATGAGAAGTCGTACAAGTTAGTGGGTAGCACTATTTTTATACTATCCCACTGACTTACGTATGTCTTTGTATATGCGACAGCATCACGATTTCCCTTAAAATACTCAATGATAGGATTAATAAAATAAAATAAGAGGGGACCAAGCACTGAAATTCCAAATGCTTGTAATCCGTATCTTCCCCAATTTCCTTTGCCACTTCCCATCATAATGAACTTTTACATTATTCTTCTTCAAACAATCTTTCAAACTCGTCTTCTGGTAGAAGATAACGCAGGTAATACTCTGCAAACTTATAGTTAACAGAGTCTGGTGTGTTACGCATACGTTGAACAGCCTTGGGTGGGAGATAACTATCAACAAAGTCTCCACCTGGTTGAAGACTATCTCTCCAGAGTGCAAATTTGTTTCGCTCTTCTATATCATCACCTGAGATAATTCTATGTAGAAAGACTGGCATTGGCTTTTCTTTCGTTCCGTATGATTTATCCTTCCATTGTTTGCGATTAACATAGACAGATAGTACCATATTTGGACGCATTAAACCATTTTGAACACCTGCTGCATCATAACGGCGATTATAAAATCCAACAAATTCATCAATACCCTCTATCCAAATCAATTCAAAATATTTCTTATATTGAGGGATATAATATATTTCATTTGCGGCAACTATCCGGTTTCTTTTATCTTTGTAGGATGACAACATTTTTATGTGACTTGAACCTTCCTTTATCGATTGTTCTAATAAGTCATTAGGTAGTATGAGTTTTATACTATCCCACTGACTTACGTATGTCTTTGTATATGCGACAGCATCACGATTACCCTTAAAATGTTCAATGATAGGATTAATAAGATAAAACAAAAGTGGGCCAAGCACTGAAATTCCAAATGCTTGTAATCCATATCTTCCCCAATTTCCTTTGCTACTTCCCATCTGATACTATTTTTGATTTTTCTTTATCTAAAAGATGTATTCTTTCTATATTCGAAACAGTACTTTTTGTCATATTATACTCTTCTTCCTTGAATTTACTGTCAATAAGCATATTAATCGCAGCTCCACCAACACCCATTTCAAAGCCAATTAATCCTCCAATAAACTTTCCTTTTGCTTGTTAAACCCGCAGAGTCAACCAGCAAGTGCAAAATTACAAAAGATGTTTAAAGAACTTGCACTTTGGAGTAGAAAAGTTTAATTTTTCTCTTGGTCTTTCGTTCAATTTCTTTTGTATGGACATAATTCTCTTGTCCGTATAGTTATCAAACGAATCCTTTTTAGGTATATACTGCCTGATTAATTATTTGTATTCTCAACAGTTCCCTTATGCCATGAACAATATGGGTCAGCGAAGTACACGGGCACGCCTAAGTATTTGGTAATTTCCTTATGTGCCGCAAATTCAGGTCCGTTATCTGTTGTAATAGTCTTCAGGCTGTCCTTGTATGGCAGCAGTAGTTTCCTAACCACCTTTGCCAGAGGCTTTGACAGTTTTCCAAATGGCATTTTCTGCATAAGCAACATATTGGTGGATTTCTCTACTATTGTGAGTATGGCGTGCTGGGCAGGGTCAACAATCAAGTCCATCTCAAAATCTCCAAATCTCTTCCCGTCAACTTCTTTACTTCTTTCATGGATACTCACCCTGTCCTTTATTGGAAGATGTTCGCCCTTGGGAAGATGCCTGTATTTCATCTTATGCCTTGTGTGCTCTGCAAGTTTCCCTGTTGTGCCATTGTGGATGATGTTATAGGATGGACTGGTGGGACACCTCTATGCCCTCATTCATGCGCAGATACCCTGATATTTGTCTTGGAGACCACTGGGTTTTAGGACTGACCCAAAGAAAGAATATGGTCCACCACTCTTTTTTACAATTTAAGCTATACTTGTGAATAGTCAAATAGAAAACACTCAATCTTGCTTTTTTGTGGGTGTAATAAAGGGTGTAAATCGCATAACTTGCTGATTTACACCCTTGTTTGCGGAGAGAGAGGGAAGTGGACTTCTATACAAAATCATTAAAGATTTATATCAAATCATATCAAAATTATCAGAACGTCAAGTAGTTACTGATATAATTTGATATGATATTTTATTTATTGATAACTTAGGTTCTAATACTTCGTAAAATAAAGTGGGGCAAAAAGTGGGGCAAAAACAAGGGGGTTCAAAAAGTCGGTTATTTTACTTTTCAAATTAACTCTGTGGTGAATTTATTTTACATCAGTAAATAGTGGAGCAAAAAGTGGGGCAAAACTTTATATTTGATTAACTTTGAAATAAAGGTTATCAAATAAGTATAAGAAAAATAAATAAAGTATTATAAACTAAACTTTTTATCGTATCTTTGCACTACAAAAGATACATTATGACGAAATTCACCAAAGCCAACTGGATGACCAGGGCACTGCAAGAGAAACTGAATGTGGTGGGAGAACAAATTCGCCTCGCCAGATTACGAAGAGACCTGACCATGGATCAAGTCGCACAACGTGCACAATGTACTAGGCTCACACTCTCACGTTTGGAGAAAGGTGAACCTACGGTGTCAATCGGCGTGGTAATGAGGGTACTCAATGCCCTACAACTCGAAGATGATATTCTTCACTTAGCAAAAGATGACGAGCTGGGGCACATGGTACAGGACTTAGGCATTAAGAATAAGAAACGAGCTTCAAAAAGATAACATATGGAAAAATTAGATGTGATAGCCAGTTTCGACTGGATGGATAAGGAAGAGAAGGTAGGTACTCTTGGGCATGAATACCTAAGAGGCTCTGATGTGTTTTCTTTTGAGTTTGATAAAAACTGGCTCAAAACCTTTCCTAAGATTGACTTTGGGCAAGACCTCCGCCCATATACTGGGGTACAATATAGCCGAGATAACCATATCTTCGGTTGTTTTTCTGATGCTCTCCCTGACAGATGGGGGCGACGACTGATTGACTTGCGTACTTCACTTGAGACAGAAGGAAAAGCAAGCCATACCTTATCTGATTGGGACTATCTTAAAGGTGTGGAAGACGAGCTGCGTATGGGTGGTTTTCGCTTTAAGGATCCAGATAGCGGAGTATTTATCAGCTCTACGCCTGGTTATAGCGTTCCGCCTGCTATACACATTGACGAACTTTTACAAGCTGCTAAAGAGATTGAGAAAAGCGAGTATAAGCATTTGGAACCAGAAAAGAAGTGGGTACAGAGGCTTTTCCAGCCTGGTTCTTCGATGGGTGGCACACGACCAAAGGCTTGTGTGCAAAGTGACAGTCATCTTTATCTTGCCAAATTCCCTTCTATCAATGACGACATTAACATGTCACGCTGGGAACATTTCGCTCATCTGATGGCTAAGGAATGTGGTATCAATGTTGCCGAAACACAGATAATTAGGGCAGGGAATGGTCAAGATATACTTCTCTCTAAGAGATTTGACAGAACAGAAGACAACAAGAGAATCCACATGGCCTCTTCTCTCACCGTCCTTGGCTTTACTGATGGCGACGGACAAAGAACAGGAAAAGGCTATTTGGATATTGTGGATTTTATCATTTCAAGAGGTGGCAACCATATAGAGGCTAATTTAGAAGAACTATACAAGCGAGTTGCCTTCAATATCTGTATTGGTAATACCGACGATCACTTTAGAAATCATTCGTTCCTGCTTGGAAGGGAGGGTTGGGAATTATCTCCTGCATACGACATGAACCCTACGAATGGTATATTTCAAGCATTGCTTATCGATACCAACACAAACGATAGTTCTCTCAACAGCCTTTACAATGCCCATGAGCTTTATATGCTGGATGAAACAACAGCAAGAGGCATTATAATGGACGTAACAAGAAACATGAAGTATTGGGAGAATATGGCAGAGAATATAGGACTTCCCCGACGAGAAATCAAATACTTCACGGAAAGATTTGAAAAAGGTATGGAATTTCAATATGGATTAGGACTTCATCGATGAGGTCAAATCAATAGGTTTGTTACTTCTTTCAAAGCTTAAAGAAAACGATTACAGTATTGTGGAAGGAAATGAGCTACAGACAAAAGAAGATCTTTAACCTAGCAGAGTTGACTTTAGAAGATAGTTGAAATTACAATCATCATCGGGTCATAAACAATTATAATATGCCTTGATGACATTATAATAATATGGCAGTATAATAGAATAATTATAAAAAAACATTTTTAGCTAAACAAAATACAGATTATTAACCAGTTGCGTTATCACTAAAAAAATCTATTTTTTTCATAGTTAATTTACCAAACATACAAAACACATAATCAATAAAATTGGTTAGTCGAATATCTGGTGTAGTATCTCCAATTTATAAACGACAACGCAACTGCTTTTAGAAAGTAAGTTTCACTCTAATATATTTAAGTAATTATACATCGATCACTAATATCAAGTTATATTTATTTGTGCTATTATTACTTGTATTACACCTTAACAACGTTGGTATTTATGATCAACACTCATGGTGCCAGACATCACTACATTGGTTAAGGATGTAAAAACATATGAGGACAGTCATAATAATAGCATACAGTAATTTGGTACTGAGCTATATATATGCAAAGAGTTATATCATACACTAATATTATAAATCAAAATGATAAATTTTTCAATATAAATAATTATCTTTGCAATTGTTGGTTTTAAATAGACTAGCTACAGGGCGAGAGTAAAAGCTAAAGACCTTCTAAAGGATAATTTTACAATGATTCTACAGCTGTTTATAACGTACCTTATTAGTCAAACTGCCTGTTTCTAGAATTAAGGGGTAGAAAAGCAAAATCAAATTACTAAAAACAAGATAAATATGTGTGAATTGAAAGATAAAACATATTATAAGTTCCAAAGACTTGATAAGTTCGAACGTATCATCGAAATTATTCTCAATAAAAAACTTTACGGTGCTGTATACAAAGAGTTGAATGATCCAATGGAGGGTAAATTTAATCGTGAAGGTTTGGTTAAAGATGATTTCAAAGAGATATATGGACAACTTGAAACTACAAGAATCTGCTCTTTAATGACAAAACAGGAGGGCAAGCAGGATTTTCCTGATAATTTCTTAATGTGGTCACACTATGCAGATAGCCATAAAGGATGCTGTTTTGAATTACAAATAACAGGGGATTATAATAAAGACTGGAAATTGACAAAAATTGATTATCAAAATCAACTTCCTATAGTAAAAGGTAGTGTTGACGAAAAGATTATGCATATACTATCTGTCAAAGACCCTATATGGAAAGATGAACATGAGGTTAGGGCAATTAGAATATATAATAAAAAGCAATTTTAAAGATCTTTCAGAATATTATCATATAAAAAAATTAAAGCTATATACTTTGGTAAACGAGTGAAAAAAAGATAAGTGTAAATTCTATAAAAAAACTCATTTCTAAAATTGATAGCAATATAGAACTTTATAAGATTATTGAGGAGAAAAAGAATACTGGATTCTTTCCCAAACTGACATACAAAAGAATTGTAAGTAAGGTAAATGAAAATAGGAAAAAAAGCAACTATCATAATTCTTACTAACAAAAACAATATTTTATTGTAAAAGCAAAGCCTTAAGATTTTGCTGTCCACATAAATTCAAACAGTCAGAGGTTTATCTGCAATGCGAGTAAATAGGAACTACAAATATAGATGCCAGAAAAGAACAAAGGAATCAGTTGTTAAACAGATTCCTTTGTTTTCTTGATATTGTAATGCACTTAACTGTTATCGACTACAAATTTTCCGTTTATATAATTTAGCTTGTAAGTCTTTCGCTTGTTCGTTTTTAATACAAACTTGTCATCTTTGTATCTTAACTCACAGTTGCCTCCATCTTTTGAAAGAACAGTAACGGAATACAAACTACCGTTCTTCCAGTGGATGTCTAACTCAAAGTTACCCTTTGCACAAAGACCCTTAACTTCTACATCTTTCCAAGCATCTGGCAATGCTGGCAGTAAGTGGATGAAGCCCATGTGACTTTGCATCAGCATTTCGGTTACACCAGCTGTACTACCAAAGTTACCATCAATCTGGAAAGGAGGATGAGTGTCCCACAGGTTATCCAGTGTACCATTCTTCAGCAAGTTTCCAAAGAGTTTATATGCTCGGTTTCCATCATGCAGGCGTGCCCACTGGTTGAGCTTCCATCCCATACTCCATCCTGTAGCTCCGTCACCACGATGATTCAGTACCACCTTTGAAGCCTCTGCCAATGCTGGCGTTATGATAGGTGAAACCGTATGTCCAGGATGTAAGCCGAACAAGTGGTTTACATGTCGGTGCTGATCGTTTGGCATTTACCTCCACATTAAGAAGTTTTGCAATCATCAGCAAAGTCTCTAGTGTAGGCTGGCTAGCGTTGGTACACCATTTGCTTACAGTAGCAGGATCCTTGCATAGCTGTTCTGCCAGCCATTTATTGGTTTTGTCTTTGTCTGCCAACACCGCTTTGATTCTGTTCAACTTTCGGTCCATTATGACATATTATTAAAATAAGTTCACTATGCAAATATAGCAAATACCTTTGGAAAAAGTGAATGATTCGCAATAAAAATGAGGTTAAGATTATTAGTTTTGGTTAAAACTTTATATCTCTTCCATAAATCCTCTACAATATAGCAAAAACACCATTAATTATGTATTCTCTATTAGGTCTGATGCTGTTCGTTTGATACTATTTCATGCTTTGTTGTCGTGTAATGGCTGCTGCTAGGAAGTAGAGCTGTTTGTGAAAATAGATTTTATTCTTTGATAATTACTTTACGACTATATTTTAAAAACAAGGTACATAAAATTATTTATTTGTACTCTCTGTAAGTGTTAGTATACTTTCCTAAGTTTAGATCTTGCATATTTTTCAACAGAAATCAATTCCAATATATTCGCACTTGTTTTATCATCATAGAAAAGAACAATATTATCAGTACCAACAAGAGAACTTTTATATATGATTCCATCAAAATGACTTCCATCCTTAGCGCGTTGGATAAATCTAAGATATTCTGAAAATGCTTGAGAAGGAATGTAATCTAACTCTGATTTATCAGCACTTATGGGTTTTGAAATTTCATTATGAAACAGTTTTAGGAATAAGAAAGCTTGCCAATCATCTTTACTTTTCATCCAAAAATTAGGCTTAGGTATGTTGCAAAGATTTATTAGTCTCAAATCTTTGGTTGTTCTAAACTTTCCCACATAAATTAAAGTCTCTTTGTCTTCTAAATAATTTCTTATCTCATTGCAGCAAGTCTTTTCTTCGAAAGCACCATAAAACATGGATACTCCGACTGGACTCATCCTGTTTGTTTTAGCAAACTTTATAGGAGGAGCTGTCAACTCTTCAAATAATTTGTATGGTGCACTATCCCCATTAGGGCGCCCTCTGTAAATATATGTGCCAGCCTTTAAGATATCTTCCAAGAGACATACCTTTTCACCAACCTCGCTGAGAATATCTATTTCTTCCCCATAAGTATCAACTGTATCTTTATAATAACTTATGTCTTTAAAGAAAGTATATCTTTGTTTTTTTACTCTTTCTGAAAAGTTTTCCCACGCATACGCCATTTTCTCGTGGTAGAGTAAAGCTGTCGGGTCTTTTCTAATCCAATAATCAACGTTAAAGCAGTTGGCTATGTCCTCAGTAAGTTTATCATTATCAGTCATCAACTCAAAATCAAACATCAAGTCTTCTACATCTGTATAATATTCCACATCTGAAGGGGCAATATAAGGACCTCGTCTTTTTAAACCAGGAATCTCATCCTCATCTTTGTCAAGAAAACTGCTAGCTAAATACAACTCTTCATCATCAATAGGGCCCAGGTAATCCGTAAGCCTTTCTCCAACAAAATCCATGAAAGAAGTAAATTTACACACCTTTGTTTTACAGTTGCAGTACGAACACTTTCCCATTCTACTATTATCTATTATAAATTGCTTCAAATGACTATTAGTAAAATGACTTAAACAGACGTATTTGTTCTCTTCGTCGGGTGTAACGTAACCACGAGAAAACAACTCCTCCTCTTCCATCATAAGTTCTTTAACTCTTCCCATAAGTTTATGAATATATTATTTTAAATATGTGTTATTTTCATTATGAAATGATTTGTGTACAAAGGTATTCATTTATATAATGTCATAGCATAAAATTCTTATAAAATTGGTCTCTTTACAAGTAGTCTAATTTTAATAAAGTCATATAGTCATTAGCATCTAATATAACTAACTATCACCTTTTGTATTTACGCTCGTCGTCTACATAGTCCCAATTACTATTTCCACCAACCTCCCACTCTCTATTAGAGTGGTGTGCAGAACTTGTAGAGCTTAATATTTTTACCCATTGGCCAGGAATGTTCACTTGATTATCTTTTTGGTTATTATGTCTGTTATGATATACTTCTATTTTGGAGAGAACAATATCGGTCCCACGTAAGTTAACTATGGTAGAGGTTCCCATATCAAGTGCATATAGCTCCTGTTCCTTTCTTATAATTATGATTTTGGCTGCTTTTAGATTTTTGTATATCTCATCTTTCTCTGATGTATCGATAACTTCTTTTATGTTATTGATTAGTGCATTCGTCTTTTCTCGATTAATTTCTGGAGCAATTTCTATATCTTCCTCATTATCGATATGACCAAACTGACATAGAATAGCCCTTTCTTGCATAGTAGAAGGATTAAAGCCTTTAATCCAATGTACCTTAGCATTATAATTAAGAGTATCAAGGATTCTGTGTTCTACCTGAGCAATGGCTCTTTTTCGCTTATCACGAATAACTCCATCACTATAAATGTTTACTCCAAATTTATGCCACAGACTTTTATTTACCTCTCTCATTGTTTACTTCAAGAAGGCTATTCAAGGTTTTCAAAATGACATCTTTGTTATTATTGTCTATTACTTGTTTCTTTTGAGGATAAGTCAACAGTTCTTTTAAGGAAAGAACATCTCCACCTTTATAAACAGCCTTTTCCCTATGGTCAACGACTAAATAACCATAAGGAGAATCTTTCTTACCTATAAATATAAGATCTACTCCAAACTTCTTTTTTAAGATACGATCAAGTTCTTCTTTGTTAGAAGTTATCTTCTTGTATTTTAGGAAAATCGCTTTTAATTGCTTACGCCTTTTCTCGCTCTCTTCTTTCTTGGAAACCTTAAAGTGCTTGCTTATCTCATCTAAATGAATAGTATCTAGAACTACACCTCCCTTCTTAATACTAATCATGTCAGCATCATTAAAGCTTTCATATCCGCAGCTTTCCAGGATAGCTTGGAATTGTCCTAACGTATCAAATGAATATGCAAACGACTCTTGTATCGCTTTCTTAACTTCGTCTTGAGGGTTTAATCCCATCATCTTATTGATGACAGCTTGAGAACGTAACCTTTCATTATCATGCTCTATCTTTTACCCTGTGGGTCTATTCTACTTGTAACAATATGAATATGGTGATTATTTGTATCATAATGACCATAAATTAAGAGAGGTTGCCCTTCTTCGCCATATCCCATTTCTTTTAGATATTTGTGGGCAAATTCGATTAGTTCATCGTAGTCATACTCATCTTTTTTGCAAGAGATAGCAAGATGAAACTGTGGCTTTTGAATATTATCATTCTTTGAAGAGTACTTGATAAGATAATCTTGTAAACTTTTCGAGCTTACATTTCCTGTATTTTGTAGTAGGTTAAAGTTTTTAATCTCAAGAAGTTCTGCTGTTCCTTGTGTAACCTTCTTTTCATTATACTCGACGGCATTAAAACGCGTACTTGACCTTAATATAGTTGCAATCATACTTACCCTTATTATTTTATAAATTACTACAGCGTATTGTTAAAGGGTACTGAAATGACAACTGCCAATACAGTCAGTAAGCGTATTAAAGTTTTCACTGTAACGATAGTACAAAGATAGATAATACTTTTGAAATAGCTTTCAGAAAAACTTTCTTTGTATCTTTATAAACATGTTGTAATATCCAATATAGATGAAAGAAGATAAAAGAGTCAATAGAATTAATCTCCATCTTAACAACAAAGAGTTGGAATTGTTTAGAATTAAAGCGAAAAATTATAGCCAGATGTCTGCTATGATTAGGGATGCAGTTACTCAATTTGATGACATAAAAACGAAAGGTTGGATTACTGCCTTAAATAATTTGTCTATTTTAATCTCTAACTTTTCTACTGAACTTTCTAAGCAAGGGGGTAATTTGAATCAGATAACTAAACGTGCAAACGAGTTGATTTTTATGGGAGAGCTGGATAAAACATACTACGAAGAAGTAATTTCACCTCAGATAAAACTACTGCAGGAGCTGGTTTATAATGTCAAGAAACAGCAATCTGAAATCTTTAAACGATTGCTGAAATCATAAAATACATTTTCCCTTTTGTCCTTATACTGGAGTTGCGACAGTATTTTATTCCCACTTTGTGGGCAAGTAACCTGTGATGCCAATTTGAAAAATAGGCGTCTAAAGGTACAACTTGCTAACCAATTAAAAACAGGTGACTAAAACATAACATTCCGAGCAATACTTCCAATAATATTGCGTTAATAGATAGCATTGAGAATATTTTAATATTATATGCATATCATATTTAATGATGTGAATGTAGTATGAAAAGATTAAATTAATACCATATTAAGATATAGTAATAATAGATAATGAAAAATAATCTTTTAATATAGAATTAAGTTATAATATTATTGTGCTATGATTTTTATGATATAATGACTTTAATATTAGTTGATTATATGACAGTTATATAATATGATAATAATAAAATATTATTCTATTATTGAAGAGAGAGTAAAAGGGGTACTAAGAAGAAAAATGTGATACTATAATAACGAAAGGGGGTATTTGATGAGTTACCCGAATAAGTAACCTTCTGAAAGGGATATAATTAAACATTTAATTGTAATATAACTGTATTACTAAATAGTTGAAAAAGTTACAGAAAAGTCTTGAGGGAAAGATCGAAATGAATATGTATGTTTATGGTTAGAATGCTCATCAAAGACAGTCTTACAACGAAAAGTAACCTTTTGGGAGCATTATTACATATAGATTCAAACCTCATTTTCCCTTTAGTCAAGTTTCATCATAAACATCTAAAGCTTCATTTATTTCTTTTATTTATAAGCTTTATTTAAGTGGCGTATAATCCATTGATTTACAGGGTAATAATATGTAAATAAGTAACCTTTTGGGAAGAGATAAGTAACCTTTTGGGAAAGGATAAGTAACCTTTAGGGAACAACTATGTAACCTTTTGGGAAGGTTATCCCTTCTTTTATGTTACAAGAAGTGAATGATTGAATAAAATGATAGTTCTTTTTGGGCTAAAAGATTTTCGCTGATTATCTTTGTGTTGTCGTTTCGATTGTTTTAATATAATTGCTGGCTAAGTTGACAGCCGTCTTCCCAGTACCCTTTAATAGATTATTTCGCTACGACGTTAAAGCAAACATTCCATCAGAATGATTTGTTAAAGGGAAGAAATGACAAAACGAATTTATACTTTAATCGAAAATGGAGGAATTACTGGTAGTCCTTTTAGCTTTAGTAATCTACTAATGCGATCACCATTACGTTACTCTATGATGGAAAGGCGTTTCCTATACAAGTTGTCAGAGGCGATAAAGATGCGATATGAGCAAATGGGATTAAAAATGCGTGAGAACTGGAATAATCTTGTGTTCAATATGACTGACAAAGATTTAGCTTCTATCGGCGGAAACACCCACATTGTACGTACATACACAACCATACGTGCACTTGCACAGAAATCAATAATTCAATTTCGTTATAATAAGCAGAATCAGCTAATCATTGATTATTTCCACTGGATAGATGCTTTTCGTTGGAATACGGAAACAAATGACTATACCGTTCGTGTTTCACCAGAACTATATGATTATGTCATTTCTTTAACGAAATCTTTTACTGTTCTCAATCTTCATACAGCAATCCTCCTTGAATCCAAGTATTCACAGAAATTTTATGAATTTTGTTGCCAGTATTCAGGCGACTTTCGTTTCATTGATCCAACGACTCCAAATGTCATATACAAAAAGCGTGTTATCAAGGTTTCTATCAAAGCTTTTCGTTTTACGTTTGGTTTATCGGAATTGAACGACCCAAAGACTGGTGAACTTCTGGAGAAAGAAAAATACCAGCGTTTTAAAACGATGGTAATGAAAGTCATTCTTCCTGCTCAAGAAAAACTATATAGGTTGTATCAAGAAAACCACTCAGATGTATGGTTTGATTATCAGGTTGGAGACAGGTATGGGCGTGGTCGTAATGGTTCACCCAGAGACTTAATATTCTATATCTATACACGTAATCATCCAAAATCGACTAATCCTAAAAAGAATCATCCTTGGAAAGAAGGAGAAGAACCTCTATATCCATTTGAAGAACAGCAAAATTCTTCTTCAAGAACATCAAGGAAAATAAAAGAAAGTGATTGGCTTCAGATTGATGAACCAGAGCAAAGGAAGATAGTTTATCAGCTTTTGCTAAGTTACCTTAACTCTGACGAAGTAACTTACTATATGAAACAAATAGATAAAGAGCAAGAACGTTGTCGGGACAGCTACGCTCAAGTAATTCAAGTTATATACGAAAAACTGCAGCAACCAAAGTTCAAACAAGGAACAAAATCATATAAGCGTAAATGCTTAATCGAGTTCGTATTTACTAAGAATCTATTGAATTACGGGTGGAGCATAAAACCACAATACATTATATAATTCATAGTTGGTCATCTGTGCTTCTTGTATTTATATACAACATTGTTCTTATCTAATTTTCTAATATATGAAATCTGTAATTTTATAAAAATTATTGTATCTTTGCAACGGATTCTGCATAAGCAGATTTAGTAATAATTAAACGTGGCGACAACACGTTAAATACGGTAATGAATCTTATGAAAACAAAAGTAATTTACCTTGACCCCAAAAGGGTGTTGGTAGAAACACCGAAAGGTGAAAAGTTCATTCTTGGTTTCTACTCATCAATGAACTATTCGTGGGAAACAGAGTACAATGTTTCTTTACCGATTTTCTCTCGTCTCTCTTTGATAAGTTCTACAAAGGGAATGACAGTGTTATAATGGGAGAAATTACTCGGCAACTCCTGATACATCGTTTTGAGCCAGTCTTTTCTTATGGGCGTGATCCTATACAGAATCGTGTAATTATGGGTGATAGAATACGTGAATTGCGTGAGGATAAGAATATGGATGTATTCACTCTAGCAGAGCAGGCTGGCATACAGTCCAATACACTTAAAAGAATAGAGGCTGGAAAATTCTCAGCAGACCTTGATATCTTGTCTAAAATTGCACAAGGACTAGGTATGAAAATCGATTTTGTAGAACTTAATACGGTGAAAAATAATGGTGAGCCTAGACGATTATAAGGATGTAAGGTCCTGTCTCTATAAGGAAAGAGAATACTTAGTGCGTGATAATGGTTGTGTGTTTCGCAAATCAAACAAAAATAAAAAAGGAGTTCTTGATGATAAGTGGACATTCGGAAGGAAAGATTCGAGAAGTGGTTATATGTTAATAGGTTCAGAACGTGTTCATAGAATTGTAGCAACCGCTTTTCATGGAGAGCCATCCGATAAAGAATTAGTTGTCGACCATATTGATACAAATAGAGCTAATAATCGACCAGAAAATCTTAGATGGGTTACAAAATTGGAAAATGCACTTGGTAATCCTATTACTCGGGCAAAGATAATATTCTTATGTGGTAGTATAGAAGTTTTTTTGGAAGACCCATCTATACTTCATATGTACTCTAATTTAGATAAGAATATTTCATGGATGAGGACAGTAACGAAGGAGGAAGCCTGTATATCACGTGAACGTTTGGAGGAATGGGCAAAAAGAAGTTCTCAAAGCAACGAAAGTAGCACACTCGTTGGTAAACCATTAAATGATTGGATTTTCCAAAAGTCAAAAAATAAGAAAATAGACTTTAAACAGCCAGATGATGATATAATAGTATCAAAAGGATACCACTCTATAAGTGAAATTGATAGTGCAAAGCCTGCCTTAGAAAATCATTTTTCTAGCATTTATTTCCCTTTACAAGAAACAATTAACGAAACACATTTACCTCATGCTATCGAAAAAACAGAGAATACAGCTGGTAGGGATGATGTACAAATAACAGACTCTTTAACGTCTAATGCAAAACAAGTCAATTGGTTTACTCCTACTGAGTTCCCACAGTGCCCCCATGAATTGTCATTACAGAAATATTTTGATTCCATTAAAATAGGACAAGTATTTAGTAAGAACTCGAGAAAGATTGGGAAAGCTGTTGACAAAGAGTGGCTTATTCCTGACAAACTCTTTTATGTATTATGTAAAGACGAAGAAGGTTTTAATCAATGGCTTCCTACACCTATTTCTGTGCATAAGGACTATTTCCTTCATTTTAATTGTGGATGTTGGTACTATGAGAGTATTGCAAGAAAAGCGGTACGTGAGAAAATGCTAAATGAAGCTGTTAAATACACAGAAGAGGAAAGCTATTACCTATAATTATTTTTTATTGGAGGTATGCTGGTGTTACCAGCATACCTTTGTTTTTAGTCTGTTACTTTGTAGAAATATTCAAGTTCTTCATCTTTTAGATTCTCTTGTGCCCAAAGGTCCGCTTCTCTCCAAAGAGTATCATAGAGTCTCGCAATAGCATCGTTTTCCTCATACCATTGCCAAATCTTGTGATTAAGAACCATAACAAGCTCTGTGAGATAGACGTGATTGTCTTTCCACTCATTGAAAGCTTGCTTGTATGTGTCTTTGATAGCGTAGAGACCAAACTTGTCTGCAATTGAAAAATCCATCCAAAAAGTGGTTTTTGGTTCATACGCATTAAGCAACTCTGCAGAATTTCTTAAAATCTGAATAATATCCATACTAAAAAGTTTAATTAAAAGTGATACTTTTCCCTTTAGTTCTCACTCTCTATGTGAGACTGACAGGGATTGAATTTTCATGTGCTTAGAGAAGTGGGGCAGAAATGGATGCACAAGGAATTTTTGTAAGAATTAGTATGGAAACCCAATTTGTTTTAAGATAAATTGCGGAGGGTCCATACTAATTCTTATGAAAATAGTGATAACGATACTTGTAAAGGAGTTGAATGCAACACTAACTTTGCACAATAAAAGTCAATCCTATGTCGGTATCACAAGTTGGATATCAACATATTCTATAAGGACTGCAATAATAAAACCAAATTATTAAGAACTATAAATTTTATCTTGATTATATTATTAAGTATATTTTTCTTTTTTTAAAAGATTGTAAAAGGTGGAGAGTTAAATAATAAAAAGAAAATATGCTGAGAGATGTTTTTTTATGATGTTTTTAAAGGATATTCCAATAAAATCAACTAACTTTTGCTTTTAGATAAAAAAATATTTTTGAGAACTATAGATAAAATAAATTGCTAAAATGTAGTGCTTAATATAAAGAGAAGAGCCATAAATGATTGGCAAATCGTCTTCTGAATTCAACTATAATTGTCAGTAAGACATGTATAAATACTACATGAGTTGTTGAGTATATTACGACTCTTATAACTTTGAAATTTAACATAAAAGCCTTGTTTGTAGATTACAAGGATTAATATTGTAACAAATTAATATGCTTAGCTTAAATAGAGGTTCATCATTAAAGTGTATTGATCTTTTTGCAGGTGTAGGAGGAATCCGACTTGGGTTCGAACAGGCATGTAGAATTCTTGGCTTGAAAACAGAATGTGTTTTTACAAGTGAAATTGATGAGTGGGCTTGTAAGACTTATAAGAAGAATTTTCCTAATGACAATCACAATCCCCTATGTGATATTACAAAAGTAAATGAAAAACAAATACCTGATTTTGATATCTTACTAGCTGGTTTCCCATGCCAGGCTTTTTCTATTGCAGGAAAAAGAGGTGGTTTTAATGACACTAGGGGAACATTGTTTTTCGATGTAGCAAGAATTATAAAAGAAAAACGTCCTAGGGCCTTTCTCCTTGAAAATGTCAAGGGTCTGATAAATCACAAAAGTGGTAAGACTCTTGAAGTGATTATAAATACATTGAAAGAAGATCTTGACTATACAGTTCTTTATAAGCTTCTAAATGCAAGAGACTATGGTCTTGCACAGATGCGAGAAAGAATTTATATTGTTGGATTTAGGAAAGATTGTGGTGGTGGAAGCTTCGAATTTCCACAACCGTATCCAAAATCAGAATGTAAAGTCATTAGGGATATAATGGAAGAAGAACCTGTTGAAGCAAGATATTATTTATCTACAGCATATATTACGAGTATGAAAGCTCATAAAGCTCGTCATCAAGCAAAAGGGAATGGTTTTGGTTACGAAATCCGATCGCTTAATGAAGTTGCAGGTACTATCGTATGTGGAGGAATGGGTAAAGAGAGAAATCTTATAGTTGATCCCCGACAGACCGATTTGACACCTACTACAAAAATAAAAGGCGAGTATAATAGAGAAGGGCTTAGAAGGATGACACCCAAAGAATGGGAACGTCTTCAGGGTTTTCCTGATGATTGGACTGCAGGTTTAGCAAATGTTCATCGTTACAAGCAAATGGGTAATTCTGTTGCAGTACCTGTTATTAAGGCTATTGCGGTAAATATTATCAAAGAACTTCAAAATCCTACCGAACCGAAGGGTGAGATATCTGCAACTCAACTTCAATTACAATTTTAGTTAATAATTTGTCTAACAATAAAAATATACCGAATATAGAAGAATAAAAGTTTAACATAACATAATAGATTAGGCATACACCTTTAGGAACTATAGTCGGCAAACCTCATAGATGACAAGGAGTTGTATGTCCTCACTATCTGTGTCTCTACATGGGTCGGTGGGGGTATTGTCATCTATGTTTGCCGACACAGTTCCTTGCCCCCCCACTCATGCTTTTCTATAAGACGTGCATCTTCATGTTTGTAGAACCTCCGACTGGATAGTGATATTCGGTTGGAGTTTTTTTTATGCATACATATAATCAGCAAGATTTTCCGAATCAATTAAAAGCAATTTTATTAACTTCAGAAGATATAAAATGCTTAATATCAACATATAAATTAACCTTCTTTCGAGAAAGAAACTGGGAGGTGGAATGGGGTATCAAATTACCAATGTTTGTTGATGCTTTCTATGATTATATCCTTAAAAAACAAACCATTCCTAATCAAACAGAATCGTTTGATTACTACATACAATACAATAAAGAATATTTTATGAATCTAAATCGACCTGATTTAGATTCTGGTATCAGGGCAAGAGCATTTCGAACTTACCCTTCACTTGTCCGTGACGTTTACTTCAATAAGTATATAGAGGAACGTTTGGGCATGAAATGCCGCATTATATACAACACTAGGTTAGACATCGAAGAGGGAATTGACCTTATGATTGTTAGTCAAAAAAACAACTATGGTATTTCTTTCTTTACAGATACCAATAGAGCTTTTACTGGAAGGAAGGCTAAGGAGCGCAGACATACCCCTTTTGAAAATGTAAAGTATGTAGAGTTTCCTATAAATTTCAATGGTAGTATTGTAGCTGGAGATTTTTTTCTATATGGCGAAAAAGAATATAATGAATTATATAACATTTTAAGTAAATAGATATGGCAAAAAACATTGGAGAATATGATGAAATGAGAGTGAAGTTGCATCTAATAGAGTTACGTGACACAAAGAAAACAGTTACTATAAGAGGCAAGAAAGTTGATGTCCTCTCAATAAAGAATGGTGACGTCGAGTGTAAGCCACTTCCATTAGGAACAAACTTATCTCAGTTAAGTGATTTGGGAGTCGAAAAATTAGCAATACAAGTTGGCGCATTTAAGGCTCCAACAGGAAGTAAAGCTGACGTTTATGTAAATAACTTAGGAATTTCTGTTAAATCACATCGAGGTGCAAATCCTGCTTTCCTTAATCATACACATCGGGCAGGATTCCTAAAAGTGTGTAACAGAATAGGTGTAAATATTGATCAATTGGATAAAATCATATGTGATTACTGGGAAAAAAGAAGATCAGGTATTATCAAAGAAGATGTTTCAAATAGTAATCCTAAGTCTCCATTTAAGAATCATCTTGACTATCTCAAGCCAATCATGAACTATTTTTTGTTTACGGGCACTGCCCAAAAGGACTCTGCATATCCTGCAGATTATATCCTTGACTTCACTGATCCACTAAATGAGTCTAGCTGGAAATTTTCAAAGGATGAATACCTTGATGACAACTGGCAACATATTATTTTTTCAATCCGTTCAAAAGGAATGCCAAGTGCATATCCTAAAGGAGTAAATGCGACTGAAATCAAGCCTTGGGTAGAATATACAGACGGCAAGTATAAAGGGGCTCTTCACGGTCGTGCTATATTTTAAATATGTTTAAGTTTATAGATTTGTTTTCTGGTATAGGAGGCTTTCATCAGGGAGCGTCGTGGGCAGGTGGTGTTTGTGTTTTAGCGTCTGATATAGATGAAGTTGCTAATCAAACATATAAAGAAAATTATGGTATTACTCCCAAAGGGGATATTTACGAAATCAAAGGAAGTGATATCCCTGATTTTGACCTCTTATGTGGAGGTTTTCCTTGTCAAGCATTTAGTCAGGTTGGACAACGGAAAGGACTTGAAGATGAAAGAGGTGTTCTTATTTTCCAGATAATCAGAATTCTTAAAGAAAAACAACCAAAAACTTTTCTTCTTGAGAATGTAAAAGGGTTATTATCAATACAAGGCGGTGCAATTTTTCAAATGATCATTAAGAACTTAGAAGAAGTAGGATATAAGGTCTATACAAAAGTGCTTGAAGCAAAAGATTATGGAACGCCTCAACTACGGAAAAGATTATTCTTCGTTGGAATTAGAAAGGATATTAATGTGGATTTTCAATTCCCTAAACCAGTCCCTTTAAAATACACATTTTCTGAGGTGATGGGTGGAGAAACGGAAAGGGACTACTCTTTTACTATACGAATAGGAGGGAGAAGATCAGGAATAAATAATAGGTTTAACTGGGATGCATACTTAGTAGATGGTCAAGTACGATATATAACCCCAGAGGAATGCCTTATGTTACATGGATTTCCTAAAAATTTTAAACTAAGTGGTAATCTAGGACAAAAGTATCATCAGGTAGGTAATAGTGTAAGTTGCTGTATAGTAAATGAATTGATTAAACAACTACAACACTATAACGTCTTAGAATAAAGACTTTAATGGCTACACAAATATGGTATAATAGTTTAAAAGTTGATGAATTAAAGAGGGGATGTATTGAAATTCCCCTGTACCATGAAACCTACTTGCAAGAGTATATAGTGGGCCTTCAAATCCTTCAACTTAATATCGCTATAACCTTCGTAATACTGGTGGTCTTCGTCAGGCATAATAAAGTATACCACTATGCTCTGAAACTGGATACTTTACCGCCATAACCTTTGCATCCAAATGACCATCGCAGTTAGAAAGCTGTGCGGTTACATAAGGAAAGTCAGATTGCCAATACACTTCCTTATCATCAGTGTTACGAATTGCCTCGTTCAGTGCGTTAGCTTCTTCTGAACGAATGTCTATGTATTTCTTATAGAAATCTTGGTGTATCATTTTATTTGTTTTTGTGGAGAGGTGGTTAACCTCTCCTTTTTTAGAATGTTAGAAAGACTTGCGGCTTACAGCCCAACCTTGTGATAATAGGTCCTTATGTATGTTTGTTTGTCTTTCAAAGTCAGCTTCTGCTGCATAATCATTATTTACATATACTTGCTGATAAGAAATAAGAGCTTCTGATGATATTACTGTTATCACTTGAATAGCAATACGAATGTTCATATAACTTATATGTTCTAGAGAGTTGGTTAATCTCTCTGTTACCTTTTAATTGTCGAAGATGTATTCACTTATTTCTTTGCATAAACGACAGAAGATTGTTTAATACTTCAGTTGATATCTTATCCCATCCTCTTTCATTTATCCAAGGAGTGAATGCAAAACACACTGTAAAGAAAATACCTTCACTCTGTGTTATTGGATATTTTAAAGCATGAATTTCGATAGAAATTCTTTTTGCTGTTAATTCATCAATAGTTGTTACTTGTGGTAAATCTTTTTTCCATATATAAGCCTTGTGAGGTAATTTCTTTAAGGTTTCATTAATAGACTTAATAATATTCTCTCTTGACATATCTTATTGGTTTGTGGAGAGGTGGTTAGCCTCTCCGTTGTCTAAAATTACTCAACATATTGGAATTCATGAATATATATGTAAGAGTCATCATCTTCATGTTCTTCATTCCATGCCTCAATGTCTTCGTCAGTGAAGTCTTCTTTACCAATCAGAGAAGAAACAAAATCCTTCATCTGTTCTTTTGTTTCAAAGTATTCATAGAAGTCTGCATCCTTCACATAAGCATCAACTAAATATCGCTCTGGAAAGTATTTACCATCAATGTCATTTGTTGCGAACACGTCACACCCTGCTTCCTCAACGATATAGTAAATGGTGAGTTCTGGCATAAGTTTTCCTAAGATGTGTCTGAAGTCTGTTGCTCCCCAAGCTTCTTCTGCATTGATGCGAATAACATCACCATCTAACTCATACTCTTCGATAAATCCACGGAGATAGCTCTCTTTCAACTGCTCGTCTGATGCGCCCAAAGCCTTAACAATATTGCCTTCCCATTCTTTAGATGCATCTTCAAGAACAGGTTTTGACTTGCCTGTGACAAAGTTGTCAATTACATCATAAACTTTCTTTAAATCACTCTCACTACCTTCAATTCGATAGCTTGTACTTGCCCAGTTTGCCATATTTTAAGAATTTAATTTGTGATACATTTCCCTTTCGTTTAGCTGCTTTTGAAGCATCACTGTCGGGATTTCAAATTTTATGTGCAAGGTTAGAGCAAGTCCATCGGTCAGATAAGCCAAGTAATTTTTCGATATTCTTTATGGAATACCCAAATCTCTGATTTGTGGAAGGCTGCCATGAGAATATCTCAAAATAGTGTAGCGGTACTTTGTCGTTCTGTCGGACTTGCTACCTTTGCTAAATAAAATCAAATCCAGACAGTGAGTGCAGGAATGTAAACGACACATATGGGGCAGTAGAATGAACAACATAAGGGAAAGAAGCAAAGGCTGCCTTACAAAAGGCACCAGAAAGAGATACTGACACTACCGCTCTCCCGAAGTCCCTTGAAAGACTCTGCTACGCCTCTGCATAGAGGTAGAAATAGTGTCTTTCAAGGGAAGAAAACAACTACGACCGTTTTCTGGATTTCTACGTTGCCTGTGTTCGTCGAGCTGCAAGCCTTTATACAGTCGGATGAACGTGGAGTGGAAGGACGGGAAAGCTGTACTTCCTGCTAAACGTAATAGAGGCGCAGTGGTCTGCTACCCGACAAGAATACTGGCGGAGCAAACTGGTAGGAGAAATAAGACAAAAGGGAAAGAAGTTTACGGTAGCATGTTTTGAAGAGGGCTAATAGAAGCGACTACCAAAGTAGTGGCTTATAAACAGAGAAAGCGTTGCTGGAGTTACTGAAATTTAGGAGGAACACTCGGAGCAAAATGAGGGTGTATCAAAACTAAAAAGTTCTTCTTGAATTGTAACGATTTGAAACGGCAGTATTCAAAAAACCATATCTACCCCCTGTTTACATGGTAAATATATCTTATATTTTGCCTTTTTTGAGCACCTTACTTACAAATTATAAGTTAATATCTCCAAAAATTGAGTTTTGATACACCCTCATTATGATAGGAATAGGCATTTATAAAAGTAATGAGCCTAATTTGATAATGAAAAATTTTTAGCCAACAGAGTTTCTATAATTGATTTTACTTCTTCAAAATCGCTTTCAATAAGAAGACTATCATATTTATTCAAATCAATAATCGTGGAGCTCTCATTATCTGTTATCATGCCAGACTCACTAGCAATTGCCAATATTAGTTGCGATTTTTTAGGCCGCTCTTTCAGCATGTACTCTAACAACATTTGATAACCTCTTTCGACTATACCGCTTTGTTTTGGTTCATCAACAACAATAGGTGCCATTAATGGTCCACGATATTTTGATATTATTTTAAAATAAGAGAAATGAAATGCTACAATAGCCCTTGGCAAAGATGACCCAGAGAAAGAAAATTTACCACCTATAGAAATATCAGTATTTTCAGATACTCCAGACCCCATCTTCTTAAATGCATCCAATACGTAAGACTTAAAGCTTGCAAGAATTTCTTTCTTATCAAATTTTTCACCAATCTTTTTTAACTTCTCCGTAAGTTCTCTATACTTACTTTCTAACTTATCTTTTTTCTCAGCATACTCCTGGCTTTTTTCTAAAAGCACACTCATAAGTCTCTTATTGGCTTGAGATTCTATATAGTCCTTAAAAGATACTTCATTTTTCTTTGTATTAATGATTTCTTGGGTTTTTAAAATCTCCTTTTGAGCTATTTCTGCATTTTCTTTTTCTTTGTTTATCGCACATTCAATTTTCTCTAATTCGTCCTGATAGCGAATAATAAGATCTTTGGTTTCAAATTCATCACGAGAAATATCATAACGATTTATCATATTATTGTCATACTTAGCACCACATGTGGGGCAAACGACTATATTTTCTTGTTCCAAGGCATATTTTAAATCTTTTTGCATTTCATCCACATCCTTATGAAGTTGTGCTAGTTTTACCTTATAGTAACTTTGCTTAGAATAATACATTTGTAGTGTTCTAAGTATTGATAATTGCTTTTCTTTAAGGTCTTCTAGTATTGTACGAAAACGTTCAATTTCTTCCTTGAATTCCTCATTAGAAATAGAAATACTAAAATGTTTTAAGCCACGACTAACATCGTTTACAAAAGCCTGTTGCCCCAAAATTTTAGTATTTAAAGTTCTAAGTTTTCCATTGATTGCATTTATTTTATTCTTTAGAATAAAATAATTTTCATCTATTATACCAGTATGATAAAAGAAGGCGTTATGACGCTCGCTTGATGTTCCTATTTTATTAAAAGAACTCCAAGGCGATTCCCAACCACTATCTTGATCTACATAAAAAGGCATAAAGATAGCCCCCTTTGATAGTGTGTTATCTTTACTATTTTTTGCAGTGTTAATTTCAATCCCCAACAAGCTTGAAAAATCTTTTGATGGATAGTAGCTCTTGGATTTAAATAACAAATGCCCATTACAGAACAGATGAACTTCTTGACCTATATGCAACGATACATATTCAACACTATCTATTGTAAAGTAAAGTAGTGCTATTACATTTGCTTTCTTCCATCGTTCTGGAAACGATTTAGGTTCACAACCTAAAGCCCAATAAAGAGATTTTAAAAGGCAAGACTTGCCCTTATTGTTATCACCTTTAACAACAACGATGTCAGAATCTATCTCTATTATCCTTGCCTTCTTCTCTTTGTAAGAGAGAAGAAGTATCTTCTTGAATCTTAAACTTTTCATCTTTCTTCTTTCTAAGATTTCTTACTAATGTTTTAAAGGATCCAGCTTTTATCTCATTTTTCCATTTCATATAAAATCAATGCTTTAATGAACTCTGGAGTTCTGTTGTTATATTCTTGATAAGTCTTTATAACTTCCCTATATAATCTATTAACAAAAGACCATGCCGTATCATCTTCTTTTTATGGGATTTCTAGCATAATTATCATCTATAATACAAATTAAACGTTGAATGTCATCATTCTCATAGTTTTTCAATTCAACTTCGATATTACGTAATTCTTTGCTAATTTTTTGTCTTTCTGAAAACGTTCCTTCCCCTTTTAATTCATCTTTTATACTTGTACATATGGAATCGAATCTTTTTAAATTGATAAGCCCATTAATGAAGGAAACGAAATCGCTATGACACATGGACTTTCGTTTAATTAATTCTTCCTTACTCTGAGTAATTTTTTCGTAATTGGTTCGAGAATTAATCTCTCCTATCATTTGATTATAAAAAGCTCTTGCATCAATATCAACTCCTTTCAATTTAGGATTTGTGTCAATAAATTCAGCAACTTCACCAATCATTGTTTTATCATGAGTACCTGCTGACATCTGGTTTAAAATAAAATATAGATGATCAAAAACCTTGCTGTCAAGATTAGGCTCCTCATTAAAAAGTTCGTTTTTGAAATTATCTTGTGCTCTCTTTTCTAAGTCTTTAAATGGAACTCTATCTTCCGATTTTTTTAGAATAGAATTTGAGAGTCGAGAATCTGTAACAAAGTAAAAATCACGAGCATATCCTTTAAAGGCCATTGAATGGCTTAAAAGTTTGGCTAAAATTGATTTGGATGAACTATTATGTTCTGTGAATGAATTCTGTGTCCAATTTTGATTCTTTTTTGTCTTAATCTGATAAAAATCTATATTCTTATCTGCCTTCTCAGAATCACATACAACAATATCATCGTGATAATCAAAGATCATCACGTAGTCCTGGCTTCTTAGCTCCATTTCTAACAGCAGCTTCAAGCCCCAGCTTTTCTGATAATCAAAACGATTACTACTACTGGCACCAGCATTCTCTTGTGGCTTAATTGTAGCTAGTTGTTCAAGGGCACCCATTAGTTATATATCTTATTATTTTGCCTTCAAAAATACAAAACTTTTCTGAAACAACAGCTATTATTAATATGCAAAATCCCAAAATCCCTTGAAAGACTCTGTTGCGCCTCTGCATAGAGGTAGAAACAGTGTCTTTTATGGGAAGAAAACGGCTACGACCGTTTTCTGGGTTTCTGCGTAGCCTGTTCGTCGAGCTGCAAGCCTTTATACAGTCGGATTAACGTGGAGTGGAAGGACGTGAAAGCTATACTTCCTGTGGAACGTTAAGACGGCTGTGAGGCCTGCAGTCCGATAGGAATACTGGCGGGGCAGACATGGCATGGAGTGAAAGACATAAGGGAAAAGCATGATGATCAAAACTTGCGGTAGTGTATTTTGGAGGGCTAATAGAAGCGACTAACTGAGTAGTGGCTTATGACCATCCAGGGTAAAGCTACTTAAGAAAGAGCTAAGGATTTGTGTACTGAGAGCTTTAGGAGCAGCACCCGGCAGAAGGTAACACCACCATCCCACTACGATTGCACTATGCCTAAGAAATCGACAAAAGTACGATAAAATCGCCAAAAATTGCAATTCGTTTAATTCGTCTAATCATTAAACAAATTAAACGAAGAGAAGCGTAGCGGCCTACCAGCACCAATGTATCACCATCCTTCCGCCATGATTGCATCATTAAGGGTTAGGGGTGAAAGGTACTCAAATCAACCAACATCGAATGGTACACTGCCTTGGTGTAGCCCTCCTGTTTCAGCATGGCGGCCTCTCGTCTTGAATAAGCCATAGCTTGGGTCTTGGTCATTCCAAACTTACTTTCATTGGTCGATTAGGGCGCATGGTCTGCACCTCGTATAACTCTTGATAGATGGGAGTGAATTTCTTTCGCTTGATGATTTCTACTCTTGGATAACGTAACATTGTGGAAGAGTTTGCGCCCCGATGGTTGGTTGGGGCATTACCTTGGTTTAGAGTGTTGTAAGCCTTTCGGCAGCCTTGCAAATGAGGTCTTTTAGCTGCTCCTTGTTAAGTTCGGGCAATAGGTCTATCACCATAAAGTTTTCTGTATCTTCAATATCAATACCCTTATTAGCAAGGATTGTTTTTATGTCTAAACGGCTAAACTCATTGTACACCTTACTTCTTGTTTGGGTTTTATTTTCAAAAGGAATAGTATTGTCTATCTCTATCAGTTCGCCTATACCAATAAAAGCATCTATGCGAAATTTACGTTCCTCTTGCTTGTCAATATCGAAATAAACAAAGTATTGCCCTGTAATGTCTATATTATCCGAAAGAATGCCGTGTGCGTGTCTTATAGAGCCATCTGTTTTACGATAAGCGAAAGCGGTAACACCCTCTTTCTTCATCTTCTCTTTTAGTTTGACAACAAGTGCAAGACAAATATCATGATGCTCTTCTATTGTTCCTTTACGGAGTTCACCTACCTCGACAAGATTATCTATGACAAACGACCTCCAACCCTTACAATCAACATCATAGTAAGCAAGTGTATATTTGCATTGTTGGTGCTTTTTGTTGCCTTTTATTGTGTGTCCTATACCATACAATGTTCCGCAAGCGTGACGCTCTGTTCCATCTTTCTTTCTATAGACAAAAGAAACAATTCCTCTGCGAAGTCTATCTACCAATGTTTCAAAAAGATTTTCCATAATTAAAGTATTATAGTTGATTACTCATTATCAATAAGTTCTTTAATATCTTCTTCAGAGTTAACCTCTGTTCCGTTGAAATAAAAGTGTGTATCAAGTGAGCCGTTAATATAGCTATCAAATTGCTCTCTATCACATCCTTTGCTATCGACATATTCGTAAACTACTTTCAGCCAAAGAATTTCCATTAGGCAATTTCTTACATTATGAGAATTAAGAGCTGCACACTCTAAAGCCTCTTCTAAATCTTCTTTCGTCCAATCGTAACCAAAGTTAGATTTAAAGTTCTCAAACTTATCGTCTTCCTTACTAAATCCTAAACTTACCAAAATTGCATAATTGTTTGTCATATCCAATTGTTCTTAAATGATACATTTCCCTTTCGTTCAAATGCTTTTGCAGCATCACTGTCGGGTTTCAAATTTTACGTGCAGATAAGTTGCAAGGTTATTAGGTAGATAAACAAAGTAATTTCACTATATTCTAATGGAAAACCCAAATCTATGATTTGCGGAAGGCTGCTGTTAGAATCTTGTGAAATATTGAAGAGGTACTTTGTGTTCTATCAACCTTGCTAACTTTGCAAAGGAAAATAGAAACAAGACAAGTGAATGCATGAAGTAAAACGATACTTCTATTAGGGCGTGTCACACGATAAGAGGAAAAATACGGCAAGTAGGGGACAATGTGTTTATGTTATAGCTATCTTGTCTTGCTGGTCCATAAAATGAAAACAGATCTTACCTATAACTCAAAATTAGGGGTCGAGTCTCTTCTTCTGAAAGAATTGATATGATATAAAAGGTTCGAATCCCATTTCTTGATTTTTATTTTAGTTGTTCATCTTCAAGCACTTATACGTTATGAAAATAATTTACAAGAAAAAGTTGTTTCATTGTTTTTTTTAGAGTCTTCGGAGTAAAAAGTGGGGCAAAAAGTGGGGCGAATTTGGGGCAAAAAATGGGGCAACAATAATTAGAAGACAAAGAAAAAGTCCCTAAGTTATTGTAACTTAGGGACTTAACTCGCTATGCGAAGCGGAGAGAGAGGGATTCGAACCCCCGGTACCTCTCGGTACGACGGTTTTCAAGACCGTTGTAATCGACCACTCTACCATCTCTCCAGAAGGTTACTTTGTAGTCAACCTGCTTCCTTGTTGAAAGCGAGTGCAAAGGTATAGATATTTTTTGAAACTACAAAATGTATGGGGAAGGAATTTAAAATTAAAACACTTTTTAACTAAAAGAGAAGTGGCAAGATGCTAACTACCTGCAGCACATTGCCCAGCCACAACACCTGTTGTCCATGCTGCTTGAAGATTAAAACCACCAGTAATAGCATCAATGTCTAACACCTCACCCGCAAAGAAAAGATTTGGACAAACCTTACTTTCAAGCGTTTTAGAGTTAACAGAGCTAAGACTCACACCACCACACGTCACAAACTCTTCACGAAAGGCACCTTTACCAGCAATGGTGTATTGATCGTTTACCAATGTTTCAATCATTCTGTTTAGTGTTTTACGTCCAATCTCAGCCCATGGTTTCACAGCATCTATGTCAAGTTTACTTAGTATATAGAGCCACAGACGACTCGGCAGACCAAATGGATGTAAGGTAGCAACCTGCTTACGTGGGTTAGCAGTTTGCAACTTCAGAAGATTCTCCTCCACTTCTTGCCGTGTTAGTTCGCCAGTCCAACTGATGGCAAGCGGAGCTTTATAATCATTTTCAGCAAGCAAACGAGCCGCATATGAAGAAAGTTTCAAGACAGCAGGACCACTTACGCCCCAATGTGTTACCAACAATGGACCCTTCGCACGCAGTTTTGTTCCAGGAATAGTCGTCACAACAGGATCAACAACCGTTCCCATAAGGTCGCAAAAAGCACGATCTTTTATATTAAAGGTGAAAAGTGAAGGTACAGGAGGCTCTATATCATGTCCAAGTTGGGCAAGGTATTGTAATCCACGTCCATTGGGTGACCCTCCAGTTGTTATAATAGTACGATGAAACACACGATGTGAACCATTCTCAAACTCCAGTTTTAATCTTCCACCTTCCATCCTATGGATGTTCACCAAACGATGTCGACAACATATCGTAACCCCCAATTCATTAGCCTGACGCACTAAACAATTAATAATAGCATGAGAATCTTGCGCCTTTGGGAAGACACATTCATCTTCTTGCGTTACCAATGGCACACCATGTTGCTCAAACCATCTATAAGTATCTTCATGGCTAAACGTCTTCATTAACCGTTTCATGAGTTTATGCCCACGTGGGTAAGCCTGCTTCATGTCCGTAATGGCTGCAAAGCTATTCGTAACATTACAACGTCCTCCTCCAGTTATTTCAACCTTAGCCAACACCTTCTGTGCACGTTCAAAGATTGTCACCTTACTTGCAGGGTTTGTCCTGCGAGCCACGATAGCAGCCATGAACCCTGCTGCTCCTCCGCCAATGATAGCTATATCCATTCGCTAAAAACTAATACTTAGGTCCTGAGAGATGCCGACCTTTGCTATGTGAAACATTTAATGTGTGGTGAATATCATTCTACGAGTATTCCTTTAATCTCCGGTTGGCGTACCTGATGAATGTACCTTCTTTCGTTTACCACTGAATTCAGAGAAATCAACACGGATAATTTCAACGCGATGAAAACTCATGTGAGCGTATTTGTCGCCAAGCTCTTTGAAGTCAGGTGATAACTTGTCTATCAATAGATGCAGTGCATGCATCTTCTCCTCCTCAGAAAGATGAATATGCGCCTCACCAAAGAAGATAGCACTCTCGTACTCAGTGGTGAAATTGCGTGGCAACAAGTTTACTTTACCAATGACACAGAGCGAAACTTTAGGATTCTGCTCAATAGCCACCAACTTACGTCCTTCAGGTGCACAATGGATATAGATACTATTCTTGCCGTCCCAAACAAAGTTTACAGGAATACCATATCCCATATCTTCTGAGACCATACTCAAAACTCCGTATTCTCCATCTCGCAGAAGTTCTATCGCTCTTTCCTCATCCATCAGACGATCTTGTCTGCGTATGCGGTCATTAACATATTTCATATCGTACATAATTAATATAAAAATGATTAGTTGAAACTGTGAATTATCTGTTATGAGTTAATCTTACCTATACAGGAATCTTTGTATAAGACTTCCAATATATACAAAAAAAAAGACCTTGACTGATTCACATCACCCAAGGTTTAAATACTAAAAACTAAATTAACCACTAAAAAAACTTGATGCAAAGATACACGTTTTTTTAAAACAACCAAATTTTTCGGGAGAATATTTTTTTATTTAAAAACACTATTAACCTTTATTGTTGATTTTTCGGATGTACATAACCACGAAATTAAGATTATTATTACACGGATAATACGTATCAATCCCTTTCCCATAATAGCCTTTAACATTTTTATTGTCGTAATTTATTACGTAAAAAATAAGGTTAAAAAAACTTTAGCACATAAATTACTTCACACGAGTCAGCATCTTGCTTATATAACCAACCTCTATCATTTTACAAACTCATAGCAAGATTATCTTGCTCACCTTCCTTATCCTTACCCCGAACATAATGATTCTCATAACGTTAAAACTAATTTTTCAGACTCTGAAAAATTATTACATAACGTCAAGTAAAAACCTCGGAACAAAACTAAAAACAAACACACAACTCAAGTTTATAACCATCAACAAATCAGCAAGTTACAAATGAATTTTAAAAGGTGCTTAATTGGACTCCAAAAGGGCGTTAGTAAGACCTCAAAAGGGCACCAATTGGAAGCTAATTAAGGCTTAATTCGAATACAATTAAGCCTTAATTAAAAAGCAATAGAGGAAAAATATTTACATCGAACGATTCTAAAAGACTTTATAACAGTACCAATTATCTCCCCTCTGTTAATATCTTTCGCGCATGAAGAACACTTTCCTCCGTAGGCGATCCTACATCTTTGAGTGCGTAAGGAATACCTAACTGCTCCCATTTATAGACACCTAACGAATGATAAGGCAAAATCTCCACACGCTCAACATTGCTTAAAGTATCTATGAAAGCACGAAGTTTATAGAGAGATTTATCATCGTCATTGATACCAGGAATCAAGACATGTCTTATCCATACAGGTTTCCCGATGTCAGAGAGATAGCGAGCACAGTCGAGGATATTCTCGTTTTTCCAACCAGTCAATTGCTTATGAGCATCGCTATCAATATGCTTTATGTCCAACAATACTAAATCGGTATATTTCATTAACTCCTCAAAAGCAGAGAAGCTACTCGACTCCCGATTGAAAGGTTGGGCTGAAGTATCAAGGCAGGTATTGATTTCTAAAGCCTTAGCTTTACGGAACAGTTGCGTAAGAGGTTGTATCTGCAACAGAGCTTCACCACCACTCACAGTGATACCGCCTTTCGTTCCCCAATAACTCCGATAACGTTGGGCTTGAGACAAGACATCATCAACAGAGCGGAGGTTGCCCCCCGCCCTGTCCCATGTGTCTGGATTATGACAGTACTGGCATCGCATAGCACAACCCTTAAGGAAGATAACGAAACGAATACCAGGTCCATCAACCGACCCGAACGACTCTACAGAGTGTACCCGTAGCATCATTTCGGAAGTCGGCGAATCCGATAAATTGTTATGTTGATTATTCACTTTACATTGAACCATGCGCGCGACGTGCAATAACATCCATCTGCTGTTCGCGTGTAAGGTCGATGAACTTCACAGCGTAACCGCTCACACGGATTGTGAAGTTTGCATACTCTTCCTTCTCTGGATGTTCCATACAGTCAATCAGTTTATCTACACCAAAGACATTCACATTCAAGTGGTGTGCACCACGGTCGAAGTAACCATCCATTACACCCACGAGTGTACTGATACGCTCCTCATCATTGTGACCAAGAGCATCTGGGCTAATTGTCTGTGTATTAGAGATACCATCAAGCGCATACTCGTATGGAAGCTTAGCTGTTGAGTTCAACGATGCCAACAAACCATTCTGCTCTGCTCCGTAAGATGGGTTTGCACCAGGAGCAAGTGGTGCACCAGCTGGACGACCATCAGGCATATTACCTGTAAACTTACCATATACCACGTTTGAAGTGATGGTAAGGATACTTGTTGTAGGCTCTGAATTGCGATAAGTATGGTGCTTGCGAATCATATTCATAAAGGTCTTCAACAACCATACAGCGATGTCATCAGCACGATCATCGTCGTTACCATAACGTGGGAAGTCGCCCTCAGTCTTGAACTCGATAGGGAAACCAGTCTCATCACGTATGATATTAACCTTTGCATACTTGATAGCAGAGATAGAGTCAACCACATGGCTGAAGCCAGCGATACCCGTTGCGAAAGTACGACGTACGTCAGTGTCAATGAGTGCAAGTTCTGCAGCCTCATAGAAGTACTTATCGTGCATGTAATGGATGAGGTTCAATGTGTTTACATAGACACCAGCCAACCACTCCATCATATCCATGAAGCGAGGCATGAACTCATCATATGTTACGACATCACCCTCTATTGGACGATAAGCAGGTCCACACTGCTCACGTGTCTTGCTGTCAACACCACCGCTGATAGCATAAGTAAGACATTTAGCGAGGTTTGCACGTGCACCAAAGAACTGCATCTCCTTACCCGTCTGTGTTGCAGATACGCAGCAGCAGATAGAATAGTCATCGCCCCAGATTGGTCGCATAACATCATCATTCTCATATTGGATAGAGCTTGTAGAGATAGAAATCTTCGCAGCATAGTCCTTGAAGTTCTTTGGAAGACGTGAGCTATAGAGCACAGTGAGGTTAGTTCTGGTGAAGGGCCCATGTTCTCAAGTGTATGGAGGAAACGGAAGTCAGTCTTAGTTACCATTGAACGGCCATCCATACCCAATCCTGCAACTTCGAGGGTAGCCCATACTGGGTCACCAGAGAAGAGCTGGTTGTATGAAGGGATACGTGCAAACTTAACCATACGGAACTTCATTACCAAGTGGTCGATGAGTTCCTGCGCCTCAGCCTCCGTAAGTGTACCTTCCTTGAAGTCACGTTGAATGTAGATATCGAGGAAAGTTGAGATACGACCTACTGACATCGCAGCACCGTTCTGTGTCTTAATAGCTGACAAATAACCAAAGTAAAGCCACTGTACAGCCTCACGTGCGTTGTTTGCTGGTTCAGAGATATCATAGCCATAGATGGCTGCCATCTCCTTCATCTCCTTCAAAGCCTTAATCTGCATAGAGATTTCCTCACGCAAACGGATAACCTCTTCGGTCATAGTACCGTCACCACAGTTGCGGAGATCCTTTGCTTTTTCGTTGATAAGGAAGTCTACACCATAGAGTGCAACACGACGATAGTCACCCACGATACGACCACGACCATAGGTATCAGGAAGACCTGTGAGGATATGGTTGTGTCTAACGAGTTTCATCTCGTCTGTATAAGCATCGAAGACACCCTCGTTGTGTGTCTTACAATACTTCGTGAAAATCTCATGAAGTTTCTCTGATGGCTCATAACCATAGGTTGTACATGCCTGCTCAGCCATCTTGATACCACCATAAGGCATAAAGGCACGCTTCAAAGGCTTGTCTGTCTGCAGACCAACAACCTTCTCCAGTTCCTTTGTTCCTTCACCGATATAGCCAGGACCATATGCAGTCATACTGGACACCACCTCGGTCTCCATATCTAAGACACCACCCTTAGCACGCTCCTGCTTCTGTAGTTCTTTGAGCATACCCCAAAGTTTGTCTGTTGCTTCTGTTGGCTTCTCAAGGAAGGAAGCATCACCATCATAACTATCATAATTATCTTGGATAAACTGACGCATATTGACTTCATCAAGCCACTTGGTTCCAGTAAATCCTCTCCATGCTTTTTTCATGACTGTTTATTTGTTATTATGTGAAACGAATTAATTAATATGCTTGTTAATTGTTATACTGATTGAGCATTACTAATTACCGAGGACAAAGATAGACAAAAAAAACGTAATATCAAGTGTTTAGAGATACTTATATTTAAAATATGCATATAAATACCTATAAATAGTGAGAAGAAATCTACTCTTGCAAATATTCCAAACTTATAGGTATGAGATTTGATTATTGATAAGGCTAAACAATAAAGGTAGAATGGTAAGTATAAAGCCTCAACACCAAGAGGGAAACGCATACTTACCATTCTACCCGACAAGAATGGCCATTGCCACTAAATACTTTCCGTGTCAACAGAAGCCTTACGATTTACGAAGTCGGGAATCATCACTGGCATTGAGCCTTGTTCAATAGAGCGTTTGGATAGCTCAGCAATGCAACACCACTCCGCTAAATCATACACATCCATATCTAAAGGCAAACCTTGTTGTAGGCATTGAGCAAGCCGTAAGTCCATAAAATAAGACATTCCGCCACGTGCGTCGAGTTCTTTGGCTAAGGCAATTGTCTCTGAAGGGAAAGAAGGCGCATAATGATTGAGTAGTGTCTCTATCTGAGAAGCGTTCAAAGGTAGCTTATCATCCTCCATTTCAATACCCACTTTGGCCGCCATCTCTGGACTTAACTGCATCTCTGGGACAGGATATTTAGCTGCATAACCCGCTGTTCCGACCGCTTGAAACATACGACTATATGGGCGTGGCGTCATAACATTGTGTTGAATAAGCACCGTCTTCCCCTTCACGGTACGTATCATCGTAGACGTTTGGTCGCCATTAGCAAGCTATCACACGCCTTTCCCATTACCGCTTGATACATCTCTGTACCCAGAAAAGCATTGGTTTGCATGGCTGTGAGATAGTGCATACGGTCAGTACGATGAATATCAAGCAATCGACAGACGGGTCCGATGCTGTGTGTTGGGTAGACATCGCCAGCATTCAGACGGCTATATTCCATACGCCAAGGTGTCCAACGGTCGCCAATAGGATGAGCATAACCGCCTTCCACGTGTACAAGTTCGCCAAGCAAGCCTTCATGCACCATCTGACACACCGCCATTTCAAATTGGTCGTAGACTGCATTCTCAAGCATCATACAGTGCTGTCGGGTCTGTTCAGCGGTGTCTATCAACGTCCAAATATCTTTTAAGGTGAGGGCTGCAGGTACTTCTACTGCCACGCTCCTTCCCTGCTCCATCGCATGAATAGCGATTGGCACATGCGACATCCAATCCGTACAAACATACACAAGGTTAACTCCTTGCTGTTGGCATAATTCTTTGTAAGCCGTCTCACCCCAATAAACCTTTGGGCGAGGCTTACCCAACTGCTCAACGTGCCGTGCAACCTCCTCTGCCACTTCCTTTGACACATCGCAAACAGCAGCTATCTCAACCTTAGGAATATGACACCAGCGTGTCACTGCCATCCGTCCACGCGCTCCTACACCCACAAAAGCCACACGCAACAGCGGCATTGGCAGAAGCGCCAACGATAAGACATCACACTGACCAGCAGCACGAGGTGGTACAAAAGTTTCTAACGGACGCACCGCCGACATCATTTCCATTGCCATTATGATTTAATTTCAGTGCAAATATACCTAAAAAAGAGAGAAGAAAAAAGATGTTCCAAAGAAAATCAAAGGTTCTTCCGTTTATACACTATCGTCTATTAGTGCATAAACAGATTTATTTAGTTTCGAGCAGACTTACTTATCGTTACAATAAAAGCGCAATAACAATACCAAATTTCAAGCCCAAACAAGGTGACAACAAGAAAACAAGAGTGATGAGGAAGTCATACAATCTCATTAAAGACGAGAAAACGGCCTTCATCAGCTCCATTCTGTAAACTATTTTCACACACTTCAAAACCAATACATGCTCTTTTGGCTTCGTAAAGACGCCCTTTTGGCTTGCTAAAGGTGCCCTTTAAGACCCTTACTAACGCCCTTTTGAAGTCCAATTAAGCACCTTTTGAAAACCACTTTTATAACCTACTGATACTCTGCTGATTACAAACTCGCTTTTTATTCCTATTTTTCGCCATCCTTTTAGGTCAAACGCTCTAATTTATGTAATTATTTTTTACCTCTTATTCATTCCATTTTTTCGTTGTGACTTGCTATTTGTTAGACCTACTATACGACTCTAAAAACAACTTAATCCAAATAGAATGAGAAGGAAATAAACAAGCCAACTACACGTGATAGCCTCATAAAGCAATTGAGTTGAACCCATATTCTATAACAAAAATGGGTTTTCGGTAATTTGGAGTGATAAGTTTTGCCACTTAAGTTTAAAACTTTGACCTAATGTCACACAGAGAAAAGGAGAGGACGGAGGATTATTAAAACAAAGCAATGGAAGTCACGGAGGCACCGTCGGTGCCATAGAGCGACGGAGCTTGCTTGCACACATTTTTAGTAACTTTATGCCCAAAGCATTTATCCCAAAAGTTATCAAGAATCTGTACGCTATACCTCCGTCGCTCTTTGTGCCGTCGGCACCTCCGTAACATTGTGTTGACCTCCGTCCCCTCCGTGACTCCGTGTGCCTATTACATAAGCCTTTTTGTTTATCAACCATATTTCAGAAGAACCACAAAAATAACTTCAGAGAAAACTATTCAGTACTTGCAGAAAATTAACCACAGAATTACTTGCATACTACACAAAAACGACGTACCTTTGCGAGCACAACCAATAGGTAACGTAAAGGATACATTTCTATATCGCAAAGCAATGATTCTGAAGGGTATTTTAGGAAACACTTTTCTTAATAAGTTTCCATAAAGATGTAACGACAGCTCTGTTTTCTATTATTATAAGATAGGAAAGAGAAAACAGAATGAGTAGATATGGCTACAACGAGTAGTCAAGATGTGTTGGATTAACGCGTTAACTTTTCACTTGTTTTTACGAAAACAAAAAGACCAATTTATGAAGAATTTAATTCATTTGTCTTGTCTTGCAATCATGTTTCTTCTATGTGCGTGTCATTCAAAGAAAGAAACACAAGTAAAACCAGTTTACACTGCAACGACACCACTGGTAGAAAGCATCTCCCTACCACAGTCTTATGTAGCAAACATTGCCTCGCAACGTAACATTGAAGTTCACTCTCAGCAAACCGGTATTTTGCAAGATGTGTATGTTAGTGAAGGTCAGTTTGTGAAAGCAGGTCAACCTCTATTCCGTATTGCAATTGTTGGTGCTAACGAAGAGATTGCCAAGGCAAAGGCTGCAGCAGAGCAGGCAAGTATCGACTTGCAGAATGTAACAACGCTAACGGATAACAAAGTGCTCTCAAATAATGCGAAGCGCATGGCTACGGCTAAGTTGAAAGGAGCAGAAGCCGACTATCAGTTGGCTGTATTACATAAGCGTCTGTCTCTTATCCGTGCGCCTTTCTCAGGCATCTTAGGGCGTATTCCTAATAAAGCAGGAAGTCTGGTAGAGCCGAGTGATTTACTTACCAGCTTATCAGATAATAGCAAGGTGTTTGCCTATTTCAATATTTCAGAAACAGATTATTTAGATTTCCGCCTCCATCCAGAACGCTTTTCACAAACTCCACTACAGCTTGTTTTGGCGAATGGCGATGTCTTTCCTGCAAACGGAAAGATATTAGATATTGGTGGACAGTTTGATAGTTCAACAGGTACGATTGCTGTTCGTGCCGTCTTTAGCAATGCCAACAATCTTTTACGCAATGGTCAGACGGGTACGATAAAACTCTTTATACAAAAGAAAAATGCAATATTGATACCACAAGAAGCTGTCTATGAACTTCAGGATAAGAAGTATGTATTTGTGGTTGACAAGAATAATATTGCTCGCCAACGTGCTATCAAGATTGATGCTGAGTTTACAGGAGCATACGTTGTTTCCTCAGGGTTACAGCCTACTGACCGTTATCTTCTTGACGGTATACAGAAAGTAAATGATGGAGACAAGGTACGTGTGTCTATGGTTTCTCCACAAGCATCAATGAAGTTGGATAAGTTAAACGCTAATTAGGTATGTTTAAGATCTTTATTCGTAGGCCAGTGCTCTCTATTGTAGTGTCATTGGTCATTGCCTTTATTGGAATTCTGTCGCTTTCAAATCTACCTATAACGCAGTTTCCATCCATCTCTCCTCCTAAGGTAAACGTGATTGCTAACTATCCAGGAGCAAATAATGAGTTGTTGGTAAAATCAGTTATCATCCCTTTGGAGCAGGCTTTGAATGGTATTCCTGGCATGAAATATATCGAAAGTAATGCGGGAAACGATGGTGAAGCAGAGCTAAATGTCGTTTTCAAATTGGGAACTGACCCAAATGTTGATGCTGTAAATGTTCAGAACCGTGTGTCATCGGCTACCAATAAGTTGCCTGCAGAGGTTATTCGAGAAGGTGTAAAGATATCACGTGAAGAGCCAAACATACTTATGTATATCAATCTTTACAGTGATGACCCAAAGGTTGATCAGGGCTTCCTCTACAACTATTTCGATATCAACATATCACCAGAGTTGTTGCGTGTCGATGGTGTTGGCGACCTTGATATCCTTGGTACACGTAATTATGCAATGCGTGTATGGCTCCATCCAGACAAGATGATAGCCTACGGATTATCAACAGATGACGTCAGTGATGCACTTGAAGATCAGAATATAGAGGTCTCTCCGGGAAAGTTGGGAGAGAGTGGAGGACAACGTCCACAAGTCAAAGAGTATGTCTTAAAGTATCCAGGACGTTACACAACAGAGGATGAATATAAGAATATCATCATCAAGAGCAATAAAGATGGTAATATCGTACGCTTGAAAGACATTGCTGATGTACACTTAGGTAGCGAGGTATACGATATCTACTCAACCTTCAATGGACGTCCTTCAGCTGCTGTGACCTTGAAACAAGCTTATGGTAGTAATGCTCGTAACGTTATCACCAAGGTGAAGGACGCTATGGCTCGTCTGCAAAGATATGCCTAAGGGGATGCACTATGAGATTAGCTATGACGTTAGCCGCTTCTTAGATGCAAGTATTGAGAAAGTAATACACACCTTGTTTGAGGCTTTTATCTTAGTAGCAATAGTTGTGTTCATCTTCTTAGGGGATTGGCGTGCCTCTATCATACCGATTATGGCTGTACCAATATCACTTTTGGGCAGCTTTATTGCAATGATGTTGTTCAACATAACGCTCAATATGATATCCCTCTTTGCCTTAGTCATGGCTATTGGTATTGTGGTGGATGATGCTATTGTGGTGATTGAAGCGGTGAATGTTGAGATCTCTCGCAACAAACTTTCACCTGTTGAAGCTACGGAAAAAGCCATGAAAGAGATTAGTGGAGCGATTATTGCAATCTCTTTAGTTATGGCTTCTGTATTCATTCCTGTAGCCTTTATGGGTGGTCCAGAGGGTATGTTCTATCGTCAGTTCTCAATCACAATGGCGTCAAGTATCCTCTTCTCTGGCTTTGTAGCCCTAACTTTGACCCCTGCATTGTGTGCCCTTATCTTGACAAAGGAGCAGGAGAACCATGTTAAATTAGGGTTTATTGGACGCGTCCTGCAACGCTTTAATGCTAAATTCGATAGTGGTAGCCGTAAGTATGAACGCCTCATACAACATACAGTAAAGAAGAAGTCTTTAACAATAATATTGATATTGGTGTTCTGTGGATTAGCATATTGGATCAATATGGGACTCCCTTCGGGCTTCATTCCACAAGAAGATCAGGGTATGATTTATGCCGTAATAGAAACTCCTCCAGGGGCTACTATCGAACGAACTAACGCTGTTGCGCAACAGCTTCTTAAGATAGCAGAGAAAGAAGAGGACGTCGAAAGCGTGTCTTCTTTAGCTGGTTTTGAGATTCTTTCTGAGGGAACAAGTGCCAATTCTGGTAGTTGTTTGATTAACCTCAAAGACTGGAAACATCGCAAACGTACCGCAAAGGAGATTATTAGTGACTTGGAACAGAAATGTGAGAACATCACACAAGCAAACATAGACTTCTTTGAACCGCCATCAATTCCAGGCTATGGAGCTGCCAGTGGATTCGAATTACGTCTCTTAGATAAGACTGGTAAAAACGATTATCATGAGATGGAGCGGGTAAGCAAGGCGTTCGTTAAAGATCTAAACAAGCGCCCTGAGATTGGTAACGCGTTCACTTTCTACTCTGCGAGCTTCCCTCAGTACATGCTTCATGTTGATGACGAGAAAGCTTACAAAAGGGAGTTAAGCCCGGAAAGGCACTGAACAACTTGTCAATCTTAGTAGGTTCAGATTACCAAACAGGATTTATTCTGTTCGGAAAACCTTATAAAGTAATTGTACAAGCTGCTCCACAGTATCGTGATTTCCCTAATCATCTATTAAGTCTTTATAGTAAAAATGAAGATGGGCAGATGGTTCCATATTCCGACTTTATGTCGCTTTCAAAGACTTATGGTATGAGTGAGATTACTCGTCATAACCTTTATAACTCCTCAGAAGTGACAGGAGCACAAGCACCTGGATACTCAAGCGGACAGGCATTGCAGGCTATTCAAGAGGTAGCACAACGCTCTCTCCCTAAAGGATATGACTATGACTGGGCTGGTATCTCTAAAGACGAAGCAGAACAAGGTAATACGGCTATCGTCATCTTCGTGGTTTGTCTCGTATTTGTCTACCTTATTTTGGCAGCACAATATGAGAATTTCCTACTGCCATTACCTGTGATTATATTCCTACCAGTGGGTATATTTGGAGCGTTCCTCTTCTTAAAAGTTTGTGGATTAGAGAACAATATCTATGCGCAGATAGCCTTAGTGATGCTCATCGGTTTGTTAGGAAAGAATGCCGTACTGATGGTTGAGTATGCTGTTCAGCGTAAGAATGCGGGCGAACGGATTTCTCAAGCAGCCATCTCTGCTGCTATTGCACGCTTCCGCCCTATTCTTATGACGAGTATTGCCTTTATAGCAGGTTTGATTCCATTGGTATTTGCCTCTGGTGCTGGTGCCATTGGTAACCGTACCATTGGTACTGCAGCTGTCGGAGGAATGGTTATTGGTACCTTAGGTGGCTTGTTACTCATCCCTGGCCTTTACTATATCTTTGCTGGAATGACTGACAAACTGGTACATTATCAGAAGGAGAAGCCACTGAGTGAAGAGAAAGATAAACGTTATAAGAACAAACAATTAAAAGAAAGTACTCATGACGACAAAGAGTAAACTATATCATGTCATTACTATTCTTGTAATCCTTATGAGCATCGTTGCCTGCAAAACACCGCAGGCTACAATGCCCAAAGATACGCTTAAGGACTCTTTACCAGCCTTATCCAAGGATAGTAGCGTAACTATATCTCCTGCATGGCGAGAGTTCTTCCAAGACCCAATGCTTCAGACACTGATTGAAACTGCCTTACAAAATAATCAAGATCTTAAGATTACATTGCAGGAACTGGCGATAGCAAGAAGTGCGATTAATGCTAAACAAGCTGCTCTCCTACCTTCTGTTACAGCAAATATTGGTGCGGGAGTTTCTAAAGTTGGCCGCTACACAGCTGAGGGAGCTGGTAATGTTGGTACGGAGATGACTCCTGGGCATAAGATTCCAACTGTTATTCCAGACCTCTCTCCATCACTACAAGTAGACTGGACCATAGATTTATGGAACAAATTAAATAGTGGTAAAAAAGCTGCTGTAGAACGATATTTGGCTTCTGAAGCTGGACAACGTGCTATCAAAAGTCAGTTAGTAGCAGATGTAGCAGAGAACTATTACCTATTGTTGGCTCTTGATTACAAGTTATCGGTTATGCAACAATACATCTCGCTACAGAAGGATGCAGTGAGAATCGCTCGTATTCAGAAAGAAGCTGATGCTGATACACAGTTAGCTGTTGAGAAGTTCGATGCTGAATTGGCTAAAGCACAGGCTGATGAGTACCTTCTACGTCAGTCTATCGTTGAGACGGAGAATAATCTAAACCTTCTATTAGGTAGATTTCCTCAAACCATACAACGCACAAAGGTTGACTTCTTACAGCTTCCAATGCCTACAACTGCACATTCCTTATCTACTCAACTTCTATTACAACGTCCTGATGTTATACAAGCTGAGCACCAGCTAAGGCTGCAAAATGGGATGTGGAGACTGCACGTAAAGAGTTTCTCCCCTCGTTTAATATCTCTGCGGCTATTGGGTTAAATGCTTTTAACCCTAAGTACTTATTCAAACTACCAGAGTCTTTGGCGTTTAATGCCTTAGGTGGACTTACCGCTCCTCTCATCAATAAGAAGGCTATTCAAGCCAACTTCGCTCAGGCTGATGCGTTACAGATAGAGGCTCTTTATAATTACGACAAAACATTGCTTACTGCTTTTATAGAAACAAGTACGCTGCAATCTAAGATTTCTAACATTAAGTTGCTCCAACAATTTAAGCAGAAACAGAACGATGCTTTGGTAAGAGCCGTTTCAGCTGCTCAAAAACTATACCTCAATAACAGAGCTACTTATTTAGAGGTGATAGATAGTGAACGCGGACAGTTAGACTGTAAAATGGAACTGATTGATGCAAAGTCACAACAGCTCTCAACCCTTATAGAAATGTATAGTGCGTTCTTTTAGCACTAATCGCAGATAAACATCTAAAAAAACTGACGAATTGGGTCTGTACTCATAACTGGTACAGTCCCATTTCATTTAGGTTTTCTCGTTTCTAAGGATTATCTAATAAAACCGACAATACAATGAGCGGGTTAAAGATTTCCACCAACACCTTTAAACTTCTCTATGAAAGCCGATATCTTTTGGAAGACACTTTGTTTCTTCGTAAGATACTGCGGATTGAGTGGACTCATCTTAGGAAGAATTGCATTTAAGTCTGTACCGTTATCACTGGCATATTCATGCTTCAACGACGTTTGTATATAACGTTTCGCGGCTTCTTCGTTTAGTTTCTCTTCAACAATTAAATCTGCAGCCTCCTCCTTTTGTTTCTTTTGTGCATACGCAAAGAAAGCAGATATTATACCAGACTTATCTTGAATAGGTTCTAAATCTGTTTCATGAATAAAGTCTACAATAAGTCCCTCTTTGGCTCTATTACCAATGCTCGCCCTAATGATTCGACGCACCTCATCAACCAGCAACTCTTTATCCTTTGATCACCCAAGACGTCGCTCATCTTCACTTGAGAAACGGAGCCAGTGAGGTTGGCTTTCTTTTGTAATCCATAACCAACAACCACCACTTCGTCAATGGCTTTGACATTACTTTTCAGTGTTACAGCCATATTAGCAGCTGCCTTCAACTCTGACTCGTCAAAACCTACGTAACGGAAAACCAGCGTAACACCAGTTGGCACCTGTATAGAGAACTGTCCGTCGAGGTCGGTAATCGTTCCGTTTGACGTCCCTTTCTGCATAACAGTTGCCCCGACGAGCAGTTCGCCTTGGCTGTCTTTTACAGAACCTGTGATTGTTGTTAACGTTTGCGCATCCACACACAGTGGGACAAGCAACAGCATGATGAGCAAAGCCTGCCCATCGCTTTCATAGTTCGATGTAGATAAATGTTCATTTGTATAAATTTAGGTAAATTGTTTTCAGTTATCTATAGCTTCATTTTAGGTTGGCTATTCGCCATTATGTGCGTTCATATCGCCATCTCTGCGCCATGTCACACACATAGTAGTATGCCTTTTCAGGCGTAACCCTGCTTCTATTTAGTCGACTGCAACAACGTTCAAACTATTCTTTTACTTGTTGTGCGTTTAGGTTTATTCTTGCTTGCAGCTGGGTTAGTAATTGTTTAGGGTTGTAAAGATATATAATTACATCAAATAAAAGGGGTATGCTTAACAATTATTAAGCATTTAAGGCTCTGTACTCCATTATATTTTAGAAACACAGGTATGCTTTTGTAGCATTATATTAGGCTTAAGTTGTTTTCAGACAGAGAATATATTACAAGGGATTTGGTACTCCGCACCATTGGTGCTAAGTAACCACACGACACGTGCTAAGCATCCGCACCACATGTGCGGAGCATCAACACATCAATAGAAAAGAGTAAGAGCAAGGCTTAATCAGATATTATAAGATACGAATGGCAGGGGTTTGTGGGAGTTATTGACCGATCAATATTATTTTATTGTAGCCCTCTTCCTGCACTGACTACCCTACCCTGCTTGTCGGTCTTGATAGTAAGGGGGAGAAGTCCCGCGGCAACCTGACATACGGTAAACTTCATAGGAGGTGTTTGGTCGTAAAGGAAGGCGACGAAGAAACAAGGTATCTTCACGTAAAACAACATTACAACAAGTGGGGAGGTTGTTGATTTCAAGGACAGATGGATTGTAACTATCATACCAAAAGGCGTGTACATTCTTATTATAAATGACAGAGAACTCATCTGCAGCATCTTCACCGCTAAAGTATAAGCAGCCACCACAGACACAACCTTGCTCCACAACGAAAGCTTGTTTATCTATATCGAAAGCAAGACCTACGCCATCAGAACAGCCTTGTAGGAATACTAAGATGAATTCTATCATCAACGTTGAAAGGAACACTGTGATAAAAAGTATTATATTCCTCGTCTTTAATACTCTTCTCTTCATCACCTAAAGTTTATTCGTAGTAAGTATTTCATAAACAAAAAGGTCAATATAAACAGCAGTATGCTTACATTGACTTATCGTTAGAGGATATCAATATTCTGTTTTATCCGTCTTTGCTGTCCATTGCTTAAAGACTTCTAACGCTTCATTGCGCAAAAGGATTTCTGATGGCTTCTTGCGATATTGCGGTTGCACGGCTATCTCCTGATAGATGAAATCGTCATCAAAACCAATGTCGGCAGCATCTTTGCGGTCGTTGGCATAGTAAATCTTATCGAGGTGAGCCCAATAGATAGCGCCAAAGCACATAGGACAGGGTTCGCAAGAGGTATAGATTTCGCAACCACTGAGGTCAAAGGTATTCAATTTCTGACACGCTTTGCGGATTGTAGAGACTTCCGCATGCGCTGTTGGGTCGTTGTAAATGGTCACACCATTGCTTCCTTCGGCAATAATTTCGCCGTTACGGGCAATGACAGCACCAAATGGACCGCCCCCATTTCGTACACTGTCGGCAGAGAGTTCAATAGCTCTTCGCATTAATTCTTCTTTCGTCATTTCGGTTGTATTTTGTTAGTTCTTTTCGTCTTGTTCACGTATCTGCTGATAGATGCGATCAAAGACTTTTCGCAGTTCAGCCTCACTATCAATCGTCTTACGGATTGTTTCAAGATTCTTTGCATTCGGTGAGCCTGGGATCCATAGTTTCAGATAACCAGAACGACCATACTTCTCTTTCATGTGGTCGCGGAAACGCTGCCACATCTGTTCATCATTCTTCTCTGGATAGTTCTCAATACCATAGAGAATGGCACGTGAGAAGACGACTTCTGGCTCAAGGTCACGGTCAGCCTCAGCAACAATCTTACCATAAATGCTGCGTGGTACACGTGAACTACTTGCTCGATGGTCTTCGACAGCCTCCTTCATAATCTTCAACTGCTCGGCTGAGAACCATTTTCGAAGTCGTGCATCGGCAATGAGAATCTTACCACTGGTGATATGATGAATGGCTCGTGGTCCTGCCATACCAAGGTCGTGATAGGCGGCAATGACATATACCATATTCACATCGGCACCCGTTACGGCTGCCAAAGCAAGTGAACTCTTAATGACACGCTGCACGTGTCCGAGTCCATGGCTCTTTCCAAAGTCATTATAACGTGGGAGTATCTGTCGCTCCACAAAGTTCATTAGTTCGAGGTTGGGTTGGGACATAGGGATCGGGTGAGGGGTGTTAGATGTTGGGTGATGGGTGTTAAATGTTGGGTGATGATGAAGTGAGTAATGGGTGAGGGGATTAAGGAAGGTTTTATGAACCAATTATCGCAATCGTGGTTGCTATACCATAGATTAGCATGTTCCGAGCAGTTTGCGCCAAGATGATATTTAGCTCCTTACCTTTCTTTATTTGCTTCATTTGCATAGCTGTCTTGTAATGCAAGATACCATAAGGTATGAAGATAATGAACACGAAGATAAAGGAAAGGAGATTGTCTCTCTCTCCCAGAAAAGAGAAGGAGAAGCATCTGAAGATAGGTCATAAGACCTAATGCTAAGTACAGCTTTTCAGCCTTTTTCTCACCTATTCTCACAATGAGGGTTATCTTTCCGTCACGTTTATCATTCTCTCTATCACGGTAGTTATTGACAACAAGCAGGGTATCTATCACCAGACCACAGATAACACCTGACATAATTACGTCAAAGCACAGGGCTTGAGAATGGTCAGGAAGGATGACATAGGTGGTGAAAACGACGGGTACAATACCAAAGAATACCAGTACCAAGACATCGCCTAAGCCAAGATAAGAGAAGTAAGTGGTGTAGAGGAAGGCAAAGAGAACACAGGCAGCACCAACGAGTATCATTTCCCAACCACCAAAGAAGATGAGGGGAACACCAACAAGAGAAGCTAACAACGAAGTGATAACAAGTCCTATGCGCATGGCAGGAAGAGTTATCCAGGCCCTCAGAACAAGCCCGCTTCGGACCTAAACGAGTGGCACGATCATCATTACCTTTCAAACAATCAAAGTAGTCATTGATGAAGTTGGAATCTATCTGCATCAGAAAGGCAAAGAGAAAACAAAGAATGGCAGGGACAACCCGAAAGTTCTCCCCGCCACTTAGCTTCCAAGCCCAACCAGTTCCTATCATTACAGGTACCATTGCACCTGTGAGCGTCTTCGGACGCGCAGCAAGTACCCATGCAGAAAGACTGTTGGTCTTTATCTTGTCATTCTCTGAAATCACGTATTCAAATGTCTAAACGATTAGTTAAAGAAGTTCCAGCTGATACCAAACTGCAATACACGCTGGTTCAATGGATAGTGAGGTGTATAGAAATACTTACCGCCTGCACCACTATTCACATGCGTGAACATTACGAAGAAGCGAGTATGCTGCAACTGGAAGTTAGCATAAGCATTCAAATGTGGATAGTTGCCAATCTTTGTACGGCTCGCATCGGTTTCTTGTATACCAAAAGCACCGATTCCAGGAATGTACTCTGGCGCATAATAACTTGTGAAGTAACGACCGTCAACACCAAGGTCAACATCCAACACACGTGCTATCTTGAATCGTATAAACAGATTACTATAAGCATTGAATGTCGGTACTGGGAGTATATCTGACTTACTTGACTTCTGGAATGTCAGTACATTTTGCCAGTTGAAGATACCCAAACGGAAGTCTTGTTGTAGCTGTAAAGTCAGCAAGTTGATAGGACTGCTGGACTGACGGACATTCAAGTTGTTATGCTGTACAAGGTAGTTATCACCGCTTTGGATGCGGTCGTTCTGTATACCAAAATAGGTATAGTTCTTAAGAACATCATAACCAACACGCAACTTAGTGCGTGTCTTCTTCAAAGAGAACTCACCCAAGATGCGAGAATGTATCTCTTGATTGAGGTTATTATCCCACATATAATGCTTACCATAGTACTGACCCATATAGAAGGATGGGGCAGAACGATGGAAGAAAGCTGTTGCAGCGAGTTGAACAGTGTCACCCAAAAGAGGGAAACCGAGGTCAGCATGACCATCAACATGAACCTGCCCTGCCCTACTTCCAGCCAACCAAGCCTCAGCACTAACATCATAATGGAACGTCTTACCCAGTGTTTTCAACAGCTGACCACCGACAGAAATGTCATGTTGGTTCCATGTCTTGTCACCATTATAGAAGGCAACAGTACTCGCACTTGGCGTTATCATTGAAGGAAGAGCATAATGACGCAACTCATAGGAAAGGAATGCTTTCAGCCCAGCCTTCGCCCATTTGTTGAATCCCTCAAGCAAAGCGACAGCAAAGGTATTCTTCAATGACCAGTGCTTTGTCGCATCATAAATCGAATCATTGGCTGCATTACCATAGTTAAAATAGTTCTGCGCATAGAAATCAGTCGGAGTATCGTATGCTTGATAGATACGACGGTAATTATCGAAACGTGCTGTATGAATGAAACTCGTCACAGGAACATACTCTTCCTTCATCCATTTCTGAGTGGAATCCTTAGCCAAAGCATCCTGTTTCTTGAGGTTTGCCATCTGAGTAGAGTCCTCCAAATTAACCGTCATACGCTCATTTCCATTGGTATTGTCGGCTGTTGTCTTAACTTGTGACACATCTCCAGCAATGACAGCATCATCAGGGCGACCTGCAGAACGATTCTCCTTATCGTAAGCCTCCTCATCAAACTTCTCGCCCTTTGCCTTTGCACGGCGACGAGCCTTGTCTTTATCCTTCTGTGCTTCTTGTGCTTTCTGAGATTTAAGAGCAAACTGCTTTGCCTTAATCTCCTCTTCCGTCATCGGCACCTTACGGAAGAAACCGAGGCTATAACGATGGTTGAAGAACACATGTTGATTATCATTTCTATTCCAATTCTGCTTCAATATGGTTGGAATCTCTTCCTCGCTATAGCTATCGCGGAATGATTCTGGATGCGTGATATAGGCATCATTGGCAATACCACCATTCTCAGCGACTTTCTGATGATTCAAAGAAAGGAGCAAATGTGCCTGATAGCGTTCACCTAAATAGCTTCCCCACATTGAATAGTTGAAGTGAGAAGCACTCTGACTGCTATAATATCCACGTCCATAAAGGTAATCAAACTTAAAGCCAAAGCCCCATTCCTTACCCGCATTCACCGCAAAGATTGCCTTAAATCGGTCTTCTCCGTTGTTTCTGTTACCAGCGGTATTATAAGAGAGAACCGTGATTGGCGAAAGGGTTGAGGTAAACTGGAAGTTGTTTGGCTGTACGATAAACATATCATACGGGTCGAGGAAGAAGAATTCTGACGTGGCAGGACGATCAATAAAGATACGATTCTGACGTGGAGAACCCAAGTTTCCTAAGGTGTTATACTCCCCTCGCTTTCCGTAAGTGAGGTTAGAATTCATATACATATACGACAACGTATCGGGAACAGCAGCTTTGCGGTCACCGAAACGTTCATCAATCGTCCACACCTTCAAGCCACGTGGTATCTCCTTGTGCTCACTTTGTATAGAATCCGAACGTCCTATGTTACGATTGTTTCTATAACCATCAGCCGTGAAAGTACCATCATCATACGGAGTGGTGCCGTCTGTCTGTGCCATAGCAGCATTAGCCACTAACACAAAAAGGGAAAATAAGATAGTAAGTTTCTTCATTTAACGAATAAAACGGAGTACGCTTTCGACCATCTTAAAGACCATCGAAACAAGAATAATAATTGTACCAGTCGTAGTGTTATCGGTTAAGAAATAGACAATCACACCAACAAGCGCACCTAACATAAAGATAATGTTAAGCCACTGGCGGATAGGAAGAAACCTATCTTCTGTCTCACGTTTATGACGACGACGCTCTGGACGACGTGCCGTACTATTCTGTAGTTCCATTTTCTATTCTTTATTGTGTTAAAAGTATTTGCCAGCGGCTTTGATTTAACGCTTTATTCAGCGCATTAGAATAGGCAAAGAACAAACGTACATAAGGTCGTTATCCCTACCCATCACCACTGACACACCCAAAAGTATATCCCTTCTTTGTCTTACTTCAATGCCTGCGCGAAGCCTTCAAAGATACTATTCTTACGGTCAACAGTAGCACGACGGAACTTACCAGATACTGGCAAGAGACGAGTCTGCTTCTTGTTCACTGCATACTTATCGGTAATCCACTGCTCTGCCGATAGGTCAGAAACATTGCCTTGAACATCATAACGATAAGTCAAACGGTTCATTGTCAATGTTGCCTGTCCATCACGACAAGTTGCTTGAAGCACATAGTTAAACTGCGTATAGTCTAATGAGAGGAACGAAGATGAGAAAATCAACTTCTCACGTACCGTTGCCACAATACTATGCTCACCCTTGTTTACCAGGCAACCTTACTACCACTCAACTGATTGTCGCCCTGTGTGAGTTCTGTAAGATAAGCAAACGCCTTGTCATAGAGTTCGTCAGCTGTTGCTCCGGGTACATTAAACGTTTCAGTCCATACCACCTGACCGTTTACCTCTGGAATAATACCCTTCTGAAGATAAAGGTCCTTGTTTGCTTTACTATCCGCACTCACATTCTTATTGGCACGTGCTGCAGCAGTAGCTGGCGTTGCTGGAACAACCCACGCATCTGAAGAAGTGTTGCTAACAGTCTTTGTAGTGGTTGCCGCAGCCTTTGTCACTGGTGCAGCCGTAGTAGTCTCTGCTTTATTAGCAGCCTCACTAAGCGCCGCAGCCTCACGTGACAATCGCTCAGCCTCAGCCTTCATGTCAGCAATTTTCTTTTCTATATCCTTTGCTTTCGCCTTATCCTCAGCTTCTTTCTTGGCTCTTGCTTCAGCCTCAGCTTTCGCTTTTGCAGCGTTTGCCTTCGCCTGTTCCAAGGCAGCCTTAGCCTCCTCTAACTGGCGTTGTGCCTCTTCCAACTTCTGTTCTGGAGTCAGCGTAGTCTGTGCCGCAGCCATCATTGGAAGGCACATAAACAAGAATATCAAAAATTTCTTCATATGTTCAAACTTTTATCTAATGACAATTTAACAAGCAAAGATACAAATTATTGTTTGCTTTATCGAACCTTTCAGTAAGTTTTTATCTTTTTTTATTGAGACAGAACTACCGATAATTCAGAATTCATAATTCAAAATTCATAATTATGATTACTTTCAGAGTTCACTATTCATAACTATGAGTACTATATTCAATAACGAATTGTCCTATTTTTTCACAACTTGCTTTTCAACATATGCTCTTTTGGCTTCTTAAAGACGCCCAATTGACTTACAAAAGATGCCCTTTAAGACCCTTACTAACGCCCTTTTGAAGTCCAATTAAGCACCTTTTGAAAAGCAGTTTTATAACATACTGATTTACTAACAGTTACAAACTTACTTTTTTTACACATATTTTTCACCTATATTAGGGACCCTTTACCTAAAATCTTGTAATGTTTTTTCAAAACTCTCAGCAACGATATCAAGACATAAATCAAACGAGCTAAACAAACATTTTTTAGCCCTTCTCTTACCCCTCTTTTTACATTTAAGATATGGGGTATCTCGCATTTTACTCCCCTCTCCAATTGGAGAGGGGTGAAAGTGAGGCTACTATCTTATACATTTAAAACTTCGGGGTATCTCACTAATCACTCCCCTCCCTTTGGGGGAGGGGTCGGGGAAGGGGCGGTTGTAGCTGATTGGTCGGCTAATTGATTGGTTGTTGGCTTGCCTATTTCCCCTCCAACTCCTTCTGCAAACGTATTATCTCATCACGATACTGCGCTGCCTGCAGGAAGTCGAGGTCTTTTGCAGCCTGCTTCATAAGGATAGTTGTGTTGGCAATACTCTTCTCCAACTGTGCTTTACTCATCTTCGCAACAATTGGGTCAGCAGCAAAGAGAACACCATTATTTGGTTCAACGTATGCCTGTCCGACATTCCTACCGATAGAAGCTGTCTGTGCGGTAAGGTTCGATTCACCACCCACTGGCAGTGTACCCTTAATTGCTTTGACAATCTGTGTCGGAGTAATATTATTCTCCTCGTTGTATTTCAGCTGCTTCGTACGTCTTCGCATCGTTTCATCGATGGTCTTCTGCATACTCTCCGTGATGTTATCGGCATACATAATCACCTTTCCATTCACGTTACGAGCCGCACGACCTGCCGTCTGTGTCAGACTTCTATGACTGCGGAGGAAACCTTCTTTATCGGCATCAAGGATAGCAACCAATGAAACCTCTGGTAAGTCTAATCCCTCACGCAAGAGATTAACACCCACAAGGACATCATAGATACCCGCACGGAGGTCGTTGATAATCTTGATACGATCCAAACTGGCAACATCACTATGGATATAAGCCGTACGGATATCGTGATTCAGCAGGTATTCGGTCAACTCCTCTGCCATTCGTTTGGTCAGTGTCGTCACCAAAACACGCTCTTCCTTCTCTGCACGGATAACGATTTCGTTCATCAAGTCGTCAATCTGATTCTCCGATGGGCGCACCTCTATCTCTGGGTCGAGCAAACCAGTAGGACGAATAAGCTGTTCAACGACAACGCCTTCAGATTCAGCCAACTCAAATCAGCTGGGGTTGCCGACACATAGATAATCTGATGAATCAAATCATGAAACTCTTCAAAACGAAGCGGACGGTTATCAAAGGCTGCAGGAAGACGGAAACCATATTCCACAAGATTCTTCTTACGGGCTCGGTCGCCACCATACATGGCAGAAATCTGCGGTACACTCACATGGCTCTCATCAATCACCATCAAGTAATCTTCTGGGAAAAAGTCTAACAAACAGTAAGGACGCATTCCCGCCTCTCTACCATCAAAGTAGCGTGAATAGTTTTCAATACCAGAGCAATGACCGAGTTCCTTAATCATCTCAATGTCATACTCCACACGTTCTTTGATACGTTGTGCCTTAATGTTATCCCCTATCTCTGTGAAGAAATCAACCTGCTTCACCAAGTCATCTTGTATCTGACGAATAGCCCCTTCGGTCTGTTCCTTAGACGTAACAAAGAGATTGGCTGGGTAAATCTCGTAAGCATCGAAGGTAGCAAGGCGATGGAAATCGACAGCATCCACCTCTTCTATCGAGTCTATCTCATCATCCCACCACGTAATACGCAGGACATTGTCGTTATAAGCCATCGCAATATCCACCGTATCACCCTTCACACGGAAGTTTCCACGCTGTAATTCGATGTCATTACGCATATAAAGCGCATCGACCAAGCGTCTTAAAAAATCATTACGATCAATGACTTGACCCTTCTTGATAGAAATGACATTTTCCTTCATGGCTATTGGCGCTCCCATACCATAGATACACGAAACGGAAGACACAACGATAACATCCTTACGACCTGATAACAAAGAAGATACAGCCGACAAACGCAACTTATCAATCTCGTCATTAATCGCAAGATCTTTCTCAATATAGGTATCCGTCACAGCATGTAAGCCTCTGGTTGATAATAATCATAATAAGAGACATAATACTCCACAGCATTATCGGGAAAGAAAGCCTTCATCTCCTCATAAAGCTGTGCAGCCAAAGTCTTGTTATGCGACAAGATAAGTGTGGGTTTATTGACATTCGCAATCACGTTCGCAACCGTAAACGTCTTACCCGAACCCGTCACACCCAAGAGCACCTGACTCTTATCACCACGCTCTAATCCGTCTGTAAGTTCTCTGATTGCCTCCGGCTGGTCGCCTGTCGGTTTATATTTCGATGTTAATTTGAAGTTCATTTTCTACACGTCAATTGAATCAATCTTTGATTGCAAAGATACAAAAAAGCGCTGATAGTATATAATTAATAGTGATTTTTTGCTAAAAAAGCGGACCTCCTTTGCGTATTTATAGAATAATATGTAACTTTGCAGTTCAAAGTCAAATTATGAAGAAAAGAATTCTCATTGGCATTTGCGCTGTTTTGCTATTGACAAGTTGCGCACACGAATATAATCAAGTTTACAAGACAACTAACAACGATTATAAATACGAATTTGCAAAGGAATGCTTTGCAAAGGGAAAGTATGGCTTTGCTGTGCCCCTTTTGCAAGACCTTGTGACAATCGAGAAAGGTACTGACAATGCACAGGAATGTCTCTATATGCTCGCTATGGCAGAGTATTGCTTGAAGGATTATCAAGCTGCTTCAGAGACATTCAAGAAGTATTACCAGACTTACCCACGTGGTCAGTATGCTGAAATGGCATCCTTCTACATTGGGCAGAGTCTCTTTGAAGGAACCCCTGAGCCACGTCTTGACCAGACTCCTACCGTCGCAGCCATCGCAGCTTTCCAAGAGTATTTGGACATCTTCCCAAATGGTAAGATGAAAGAAACTGCCCAGCAGCGACTCTTTGCATTGCAGGATAAGCTTGTCCGCAAGGAGTATCTCAATGCAAAGTTATATTATAACCTTGGCTCTTACTTTGGTAACTGCACCAGTGGTGGTAATAACTATGAGGCTTGTATCATCACCGCACAGAATGCTTTGAACGATTATCCTTATAGCGACTTACGCGAGAACTTCGCCATCCTTGTTATGAAAAGTAAGTTTGAATTGGCTCAAATGAGTGTTGAGGAGAAGAAGGTACAACGTTTCCAAGATGCTGAAGACGAGTGCTACGGATTCATCAACGAGTACCCAGAGTCAAAGGAACGCAAACAGCTGAGGAATATATCAAGAAGTGTAAGCAAATTACAAAAGATTAAAGAATAACAGACTTATAAAATATAGACAATTAGAATGGATTACAAGAAGTCAAAAGCACCGTCAAATACGGTAACCCGAGATGTTCAGGAACTTTGGAAAGATACTGGTAACATCTATGAGAGTGTTGCTATCATAGCAAAGAGAGCAAACCAAATCTCGGTTGAAATTAAGCAGGACTTGAGTAAGAAACTTGCTGAGTTTGCTTCTTATAACGATTCTCTTGACGAGGTATTTGAGAACCGTGAGCAGATTGAGATTAGCCGTTACTACGAGAAACTACCTAAGCCAACATTGTTAGCTACTCAGGAGTTCGTCGATGGTGACGTTTATTGGCGCGATCCTTCTAAGGATGCTCTGAACGAGGAAGAAGATTAAATTATGATACAGAGGAAACAAACTGTATTCCTGTTTCTTGCATTGCTAACTACCATTGCGTGTCTCTGTCTACCTGTGGGTAGCTTTGAGCCAAAGGGTATGGGTGCAGAGAGCATGTTAATGAATCTCTGGATAAGCGATGCTAACGGTGGTAAGGACTTTAACGTATGGGCGTTGTTTGCTATTCTTTTAGTAACTTGTCCTATCAACCTCTTCGCCATCTTCGACTATCATAACCGCAAGCGTCAGGCTCGTTTCTGTACGTTCTCCATGTTAATGATTATTGGTTGGTATGTGGTTTATGGTGTATTCAGCCAAGTACTGATGACTGGCTTCGACTTCCACCTAAAGTTTGCAGCCTGTCTTCCACTCGTAGCTTTCATCCTCTTGTGGCTTGCACGCCACTCTATCCTTGCAGATGAAGCCTTGGTAAGAGCAGCTGACAGAATCAGATAAAACAAAAGATTCCAATATAAAAGCGACAGCATTAAAGGTTATCCCTTGATGCTGTCGCTTTTTATTAGATATCCTGATCTATGAAGTGAGAAGAATCGATCTTATATGCGAAAGAAAACTATTACAAATCTTACAAGAATAGTTTTATATTATGTTGCTGTCATTTTAACATTTCACGTTATCTTACTGTAAAAGAACAAGTTATAAGAACACTTTGGATGATAGCAATGACTGCAAAATTTGTTTCAAGTGAATTGTCTTGTAAATGGTATCGCGATAGGGCGTTCAAAACTATTCAATCTTTACATAGAAAGCTCTAAGTTAAGCTTATGTATAGTCCTTACTATGGTATTGTTTCCTATTTGGATTTAATAAGGTTATAAACCGTCCAAGCGATTGCTATCAGCCACCCGCACCATTGGTGTTTACCTTCCGCACCATATGTGCGGAGGCTCCGCACGTTAATAAGAGCGTTTCATCTCTCATACTAAAGTCCCACTTTCAGAAGTAAACTTTATTATTTTACATATCGGATGAAGCTTTTATTATTTGCCTTATTGACCTAATTGGGCTAATAAGCCTAATATCCTCAATAAAAAAAAAGACAGGCAATCACCTGTCTTTACATATTCTTAATCCGCTGGCATTAAGCCTTCGATATACTTACAGAGAATGTTGATACCCTTTACATTCTCGCCTCCCTGTGGGATAATCACGTCAGCATAACGCTTAGTAGGCTCGATAAATTGCTCATGCATTGGCTTCAATACTTCCAGATAGCGGTCTACAACCATTGAAACTGTACGACCACGGTCTATCGTATCACGCTGAATATTACGGATAAGGCGCTCATCTGAATCACAATCAACAAATCTTGAGATCCATCATATCACGCAGACGCTTGTTGCTCAATGCCATAATACCCTCAACGATGATTACAGGCTTTGGCTCTACATGAATAGTCTCTGGCAAACGATTGCTGAGAATATAACTATAGGTTGGCTGTTCAACAGCTCTTCCCTCACGCAACTCATTCACCTGCTTAATGAGTAGTTTCCAATCAAAGGCGTCTGGATGGTCGAAATTGATTGCCTTGCGCTCTTCATCAGTAACTTCTGTCGTATCATTATAATAAGAATCCAACGGCACAACAGCCACATAATGAGGAGGAAGACTCTCTACGATTTTCTTCACTACGGTGGTCTTTCCCGAACCAGTACCACCAGCTATTCCTATAATAGTTATTTTATCCTTCATATTGGTTGATTTTATTATTCTTATTATTGGGCTTATTAGCCTTATTAGCCCAATTAGCCTAATATCCCTAAATCCCTAAACATCCTTTCATAATACTCTGCCTTTTTCTCGACCTTCATCGGATAAGCACGACTACTACTTGGCTCACGATAAAGGTATAATGTCCGGTCCTCAAAGCTAAACTCCTTGCGATCTCCCATCTTCATCTTTCGCGCATCAATACCATAATGCTCTGTAAAGACCGTTGTTGCCAACTGACCTGCTGCCAACACAGCCTTACACTTTGGCAATGAACGAAGCATTCCATCAAGGTCGGCACGCTCAATGATTTCTAAGTCTTTATCAGATGCCGTTCCTGTTGTACGATAAATACGTAAGGCGGTATCGAAGATAGCTATGCCCTTCTCTTTTAAGAAGGGTTTTAGCAAATCAAGCTTATAGGTCTTCTTTTCTTCATCCACAAAGTACTGCTTATCACCGAAGAAGATATGACCAAAGATTCGCCACATATCATTCGTGTAATTAGGGTAATACCATTCCATACACCAACGTTTTGGTGCTGGCGGGAAGGTTCCTAACAGCAATAATTTGGCATTGGATGGGAGCCATGGTTCAAAAGGATGAGTTTCTATTTCCATTGTTTTATTATTATCAATAAGGCTTATTAGGCTTATTGGGCTAATGAGCCTAATAATCTTTATTGCTGTTTAGCAAAGTAAGTTACAACTGGTAAGTGGTCTGAATAACCATCAAGCCACACACCACCAGCGGTAGTTCGCTTGGTATTACCCTTATACTTACCTGACTCCTGAAAGAGATAATCACGACGGAAGATTTGGTTCTTCCAGAACTTCAACTCTGAAAAGTCTTTCTTACCATCCTTATTCAATAAGTTAGGAGTCATAATAATCTGATCGAAGAGATTCCATTTGCCCTGATACTGCAAGGTTCCTGTGCCCTCCTTTACAAGGACATTATACCAAGGGTTGTACATATCATTTGCACCAACCTCGCTGATTTCGCCCTTTGCAGACAGACACTCATACATACTCTTATTGGTTGGATCATCATTCATATCACCCATTACAAGCACCTTCACCTTTGGGTCTTCACGAAGAAGTGAGTCCTTCAACGCCTTTACCTGCTTACCACCCAACTCACGATAGTAAGAACCTGCACCACGACTTGGTAAATGGCACACAATAATGGTCATATGTTCGCCAGCCAATGTACCGCTTACAGTAAGGAAGCCACGTGTAGCACGAGTGCTGTCCTTTGGTAAATCATAAACATAGGTACCAACTTTGTATCTCTTACGGTAAAGAGTTTTGGATTATAAATCAAGGCACAGTCGATGCCACGATGATCGGGTCCTTCGATATGTACATACTTATAGCCACGTTTCGCCAACTCTGGCTGGGATGTGAGGTCGTCCATTACATGGTCGTTCTCAACCTCTGCTAATCCTATAGCCGCACAACCAATATTCGGAAGTACATCTGTACCCATCTCTGCCAATACCGATGCCATATTATGCAACTTATGACTATACTTCATTTCGTTCCACTGATAACTACCAGTCGGCGTGAAATCGTGGTCATTTTTCCCTTCATCATGTGTTGTATCAAACAAGTTTTCTACATTATAGAAGCCTATAGCATAAACAGAAAACTTCTTCTGGGCTGAAGCTGACGTACCGAAAAGAACGGCACAGAAAAGAACTAATAGTAACTTTCTCATTATTTTTAATGTTGTTGTTGTTATCAGAGCATCTAAACAAAGACTTATAGTTCCCTGGAAATCAGTAATAATACGAAAACAAAAGCATAAGCGGATATGTACTCGACATTTAAGTATAGACACACAAAGCCTATAACTGAATCCTGGACACAGTCACGTTTAGTTTGCAAATATCGGTAAATAATCCGACATTTACGCATAATTCTCGAAAAATTCATCAAAAAGACTTTCTATTTCCAAATTAATTTCGTTACTTTGCAGTCTATAGTATAACACCTATTTAATGTAATCAACTATGCAGAAAAAGCTGAAACTTGCCGTTTTAGCACTATGCAGTTCGTCCATGGTGGTCGCACAGAATACCGACACAAAGACGAGCCAGCAGGCGCAGACGGCCAACGCTATGGATGAATCGGCGTTCACCTTCACTGAAGCGCAGTTAGGTGAGAACAATGACATGAATGAAAATGTAACGATTCTCAACTCAAACAGTAACGTCTATGCTTCACAAGTGGGTTTCTTGTATTCACCCATGCGGTTCCGTTACCGTGCTCTGAACCAGAAATATAACGATGTTTATATCAATGGTGCACCTATGAACGATATGGAAAGCGGACAGTTCCGCTACTCTATGGTAGGTGGTATCAACCAGCAGACACGTAACGTTGACTATGCACTTCCTTTTGAGAACAATAACTTCTCAATGACAGCTTTGGCTGGAAGTAACAACTATGACTTCCGTGCTGGTTCAATGGCTGGCGGACATCGTCTCACGCTTTCTGCTGCTAACCGTAACTATACCCTCCGTGGTATGTACAACTATGCGAGTGGATTCAACGCTAAGGGCTGGGCTATTGCTGCCAGCGTTGCTTATCGCTGGGCTAACCGTGGTTACGTTGAGGGTACTTTCTATAACTCATTGTCTTACTACTTCGGTGTTCAGAAGAAGTGGAACAATGGTCATTCTTTAGCTTTGTCTACATGGGGTAACCCAACTGAGCGTTCTACACAGGGCGCAAGTACTGACGAGGCTTACTGGCTTGCAAACGACTATCAGTACAACCCATATTGGGGTTATCAGAATGGTCACAAGCGCAATAGCCGCGTTGTTAACGACTTCGCACCTTCTGCTATCCTCACTTGGGATTGGGATATCAATAAGAAGATGAAGTTGACAACAAGTCTTTTTGCTCAATATTCTATGTATAAGAGCACTAAGCTGAACTATAACAACAGCGAAACCCACAGCCTGACTACTGGAAGAACCTTCCAAGTAGCTACTATGACGTGTGGGATCAGAGCAATGCACGCTACCGCACAGCACAGACCTTCTCTGATTGGCAGACAGCTGTGAACTGGTGGGGCAATAAGGAGAACCGCCAGATTCAGTGGGACCGCCTTTACTATGCTAACCGCCAGGCTGCAGCCAACGGCGAGGATGCACTTTACTACGTGCAGGCTAAGCACAATGATGCGATGACAACTGCACTTTCTTCTACCTTTACTAACCATCTTGGTAAGAACAAGGTGTTTAATGCAGGCCTTTCACTCGGTCAGACTTTAGCTCGTCACTATCAGACAATGGAGGATCTCTTGGGTGCAAAGAGTTTCCATAATATCAATACTTATGCACTCGGAACCTATGCTGCAGCTGACCCACGTGTTCAGTATGACCTTAATACAACTGGTACTTTAGGTTTAGGTAAGCTCGTATATGAGGGTGACACATTCGGTTACGACTATAATATCAACGTACGCCGTGCTAAACTTTGGGCTAATTATGCGCAAACTATTGGCAAGCTTCACTATATGGTAGCTGGTAGAGTTGGTTATGACAACATGTATCGCGTAGGTAACATGCGCAATGGTATGTTTGCTGACAACTCTGCTGGTAAGAGCAAGGATGCTAACTTCCTTACAGGTGGTGTGAAGTCTAATGCTACCGTTACCCTTGGTGGTGGTAATGCGTTCTCTCTCGGACTGGGTTATGAGCATCGTGCACCAAATGCTAACACTGCTTTTGCTTCACCTGAGATGAACAATGACTTTGTTCTCAACCTCCACAATGAGCGTATCTTCTCAAGCGAACTTAGCTATCAATACTCTGGCAGTTGGCTCCGTGCTAACCTCAGTGGCTACTACAACCACATGACAAACGTGACCGAGTGGCAGAACTTCTACTTTGATGACGCTAACTCTTTCACATATGTTAGCATGACTAACATGAAGAAGAACTACTATGGTATTGAGTTGGGTCTTGACTTCAAACTCACAAGCTTCCTTAACTTCAAGGCGCTCGGTACATGGAGCGAGGCTAAGAACGCTAACAATGCTGATGTTATCTACTTGAACTCTACAAAGAGCACTTATAACAAGGATATTGTTTACAATAAGAATATGCACGAAGCAAGCACTCCTCTGAGTGTTTACAGTGCAATCCTCAGTTATCACAAGGGTGGTTGGTTCATCGATTTGAGCGGTAACTACTATGATCGTATCTACCTCTCTTACGCACCAAGCCTCCGTTATGGCAACACTCTCCGCACAATGGGTACTGCGCTTGGCGGTATGGATGCTAATGGCAACTATACTCCTTACGCACAAACTGAGGGTCATGGTGGCTTTATGCTCGATGCTTCTATCGGTAAGAGTCTTTATCTCCGCCATGGAAGTCTGTCAATCAACTTGATGATTACCAACTTACTGAACAACCAGAAGATTGTAAGTGGTGGTTATGAGCAGGGCCGCAGCAACTACACTGTCAACAAGACGACTGGAGCTGCTACAACACGTGCTTACGACTTCTACCGCAATCCTAAGAAGTATTACGTGAATGGTATCAATGGTATGTTGAACGTAGCTTACAAATTCTAAAACTAAATACAGGAAACGATTATGAAGAAACTGAAATATTTAATGATGGCAGCTGTCTGCGTGCTCTTTGCATCTTGTATGGGCGATAGCTACGCAGAGCCAGCTGAAACAGGTTCTGCACCATACGGCAACAATGAACTGACCGAAACAAATGTCATTTCTATTGCTCAGCTGAAGAGTAAGTTTGCTAACTATATTGCAACGGATTACCGTGATGGCGTCAGCTATGCTAAGGTTACAGACGATATCAAGATAAAGGCTATCGTTACAAGTTCTGACGTTGCTGGTAACATCTATCAGGAGTTAGCTTTACAGGACGCAACAGGTGCTATTATCGTTAGTGTTGCTCAGGGTGGTTTGCATGGTGCACTACCTATCGGCACGGAAGTCTTGGTAAGTCTGAAGGACCTTTACGTAGGCAACTATGGCAAGCAGGCACAGATTGGTGTTCCTTCTGTGAATGCTGCTGGTGCAACAACCATTGGACGTATCAGCCGTACTGTTTGGGATCAGCACTATAAGATTCTCTCTTCTGGTAATAAGGTTGAACCTACTGAGTTTGCTTCTGGTACCAACGCAACAACTTGGGACCTCGATACTGATGGCGGCAAGTTGGGTATTATCCGTAACGTTAGCTTTAAGAGCAGCAACAGCAGTAAGGTTACTGATACCTCGCCGATGCTAATGGCGGTGCGGGTAGCGTTAGCTGGACCCTAAACGAGCAGGACGGCAGAAAGGTTATCGTGTATAATAGTAACTTTGCTAAATTCGCTAATAGCAAGGTTCCAACGGGTAAGGTTGACATCGTTGGTATCTTCAAGCGCTTTAATAACCAGTGGGAGATTATTATCCGCTCTCTTGATGATATCAAGGCTGCAGAGAAGGTTGACCCATTCAAGGGCCTCCCTGGCAAGGGTGATGGTACACAGGCTAACCCATTGGACATCACACGTGCTTTGGCTTATGCGAAGTTGAATAAGAAGGATGCTAACACTTACTATATCAAGGGTATCATCTCACAGATCGATGAGGTTTCAACTCAGTATGGTAATGCTCGTTACTACCTGTCAAACGATGGTACAACAACTGACCAGTTGCAGGTATTCCGTGGCTTGTACTTGAATGGTGATAAGTTCACTGACCCTTCACAGATTAGTGTAGGAAAGAAGGTTATTATCCTTGGTACTTTGGATTTCTACGAGGCAACATCAAACCCACAGGTTGGTCGTAACAGTAAGATTATCTCAATTAATTAACAAGACAAATAACTATACAGAATATGAAAAAGATTATTTATTCAATGATGGCGCTGGCTATGACTACAACTGTCTTCACAAGCTGTGAGGATGTTCCAGCTCCATACAGTGTTACATTTGAAGAGAACAACAATAACAACACAAACACACCTACCACTCCTACTGCTGGAACTGGTACAGAGGCTGACCCATTCAACGTTGCTGCAGCGTTGAAGTATATTGATGCTGGTCAGAACCTTGATAAGGATGTATATGTTTCTGGTACTATCGTTAGCGTTAAGGAGATTGATGCTGCCAATTATGGTAATGCTACCTATCTTATCTCTGACGATGGAACGACCAACGGACAGTTGACTGTATATCGTGGCTATGCACTTGGTAATAAGAAGTTCACTGCAAGCGATAAACTTAACGCTGGCGATAAGGTTGTTGTATATGGTAAACTTGTAAACTTCAAGGGTACGAAGGAGTTCACACAGGGCAACTATATCTACTCTCTCAATGGTAATAAGGCTGCTCAGCCAACACCAACAGCTGACTTGAATACAGAGACTACTGCATGGACTGTTACTGAAGCTGTACAAAAGATTCAGGCTAACCAGACTGCTACGGGCGAGGCTTATGTAAAGGGTGTTATCTCTGAGGTAGTTTCTTATAACGAGAACTATAAGAGTATCACTTACTATATCTCTGATAACGGTACAGACAAGACGCTCCAGGTATTCTCTGGTAAGGGTCTCAATGGTGCTGACTTCGCTGCAAAGACTGATCTTCAAGCTGGTCAGACGGTAGTTGTTAAGGGTAACTTGAAGGCTTTCACCAATAAGCAGGGCAAGGTTATCATGGAGATTGACAAGAACAATAAGATTATCTCTATCAGCGGTGCTTCTACTCCTCAGCCTGCTGCTACTGGTCTTACCGCTAAGTTTGAGACTGGTATGGATAACTTTACTATCAATAACATTACACTCCCAGCAGACCTTTCTTTCGTATGGAAGCATGATGCAACTAATAAGTACATGAAGGCTTCTGCATTTAAGAAGCCTACTAACTATGCTGCTGAGAGCCGTCTTACATCTCCTGCTTTCAGTCTCACTGGTAAGACTACTGCCACCCTTTCTTTCAAGCATGCAGCTAAGTTCTTCGCTAATGCAGCTAACGAGTTTAAGGTACAGGTGTCTACAGATGGTACAACATGGCATGACGTTGCAGTTTCTGCTTATCCTACAGGTGCTGACTGGAATTTCATCGATGCTACATGCAACCTCTCTGCTTACGCAGGTAAGGCTACTGTTTACATTGGCTTCCTCTATACAAGTACAGCTGCTAAGGCTGGTACATGGGAGATCAAGGACGTAGAAGTTAAGTAAAATTCCCTTATCTTATCTACGTGCGAAAGCCCCGCACCAATGGTGCGCATGGTAAACACCAATGGTGCGGAGGCTCTTGACACACGGAATTACTAAGTATAAGGAAACTTATTGGTTACGAAATGACCTAAAGGGAAGCAAAAGTTTATAACGTAGATATTTTTAGTTGTATCACTCGAAATGACGAATGAGCCTAAAAAATAGCTTAAAATATTTGGCTACCTACAGAATTATTCGTAATTTTGCACCCTGAAAAGTGTCTGTATCCTTTTTAGTTAAAGGAAAGACTACAACAAGTATATTATTAACAATTAGATAACAATAAAATGAAACAAGGTATTCATCCAGAAAACTATCGCCCCGTCGTATTTAAGGATATGTCCAACGGCGATATGTTCCTTACAAAGTCTACATGCAAAACTTCAGAGACTGTAGAATTTGAAGGCGAAACTTACCCAGTGGTAAAAGTCGAAATCTCAAGCACCTCTCACCCATTCTACACTGGTAAGAGTAAGCTTGTCGATACAGCAGGTCGCGTTGACCGCTTCATGAGCCGTTACGGTAAGTTGAAGAAGTAATCGATAATACCCTTCGACATTATTACATACAAAGTGCGGACAAACGTAGTTGCATATACGTTTGCTCGCACTTTTGCTTTCAACAGAACAGAAACGAATACTGCGCTGTTTACAGATTGTATAAGATAAAGGATAAAGCTTCATAGAAAGCTAAAGATTCGGGATAACGCGTAGAACAGACGTCTACTCATAATCCGTCTGATTCAAACAAGCAAAAACTTCATAGTCAACCATCCAAAGACAAAAAATGAATAAGATAATACGATACACAACTGTGTGGGGCTTAACACTCCTTACAGTTAGCACAATCACATCATGTAGCAAGGACGATGATAATTCTAATAATTCAGGAATTACAGAAACTATAACCAATAACACAAACTCAAATCTCAAAGATTTACGTACAGCAACGCACCGACTGGAATTTCCGAAGCTAAAGGGTGGGCACAGTACTATCCTCACTCATAAACTAAGTAATGGTGAGATTAATTACAGCGTTGAATGGGACATTGAAAAGATGTCCAATCGTTGGACCTGCTATCAGATTTATGCAAGCAATGCTCAACAAACTGTAAAGAGAAAAAGTCAACAGAGTGTTGACCTCTATCCTAAAGACCCACTGTGGACTCCTAATTCCTTCTTTTCATCCGATCCTTATTATAGATCTGGCTACGACCACGGCCATCTCTGTCCATCACAAGACAGAGTGAATAGCCGAGAGTCTAATGACCAAACCTTCTATCTCAGTAATATGCAGCCACAAGTTCACGGCTTCAACGCTGGTATCTGGGAAGTGATGGAGAGAAAGATGAGAACATACATCACCTATACAAGTGGCTCTAAAGATACTTTATTCATCTGTCGTGGCGGTACAATTGACAAACAAGACCAGTACACCTATATAAAAAATAAGTTTATTGTACCGACTTATTTCTTCTCTGCAGCACTGATGAAATACAAAGTGAGAGGTCAAGGTGACTGGCAATATAAAGCTATTGCCTTCTGGTTCAAACACGAAAACAATAACGAAACCTCCCTTAAGCCATATGTTATCAGCATCAAAGAACTCGAAGCAAAAACTGGCATCGACTTCTTCTGTAATCTCCCTGACAACATAGAGCGTGATGTAGAATCGAAAACTCCAAACCAAATGATTCTCACTTGGAATATAGTATAGATTAATACACTATAAACAAAATATAAGAGCACATTAAGTATTGCCATTACAGCTTACTTAATGTGCTCTTTTCCCTCCTAATAATACTCTACTCAAATGCTCACATTTGGGCTTATATGACAAAAAGAGACCTAAAATCTCTTGTAATCCCTTTGTTTACTATAGTTTTGAGCAAAAACTTTTCGATGATAAAAAAATTGCTTTTATTGCAGTTTTCATCGCACCATTAAAAAAAGTAAGGAGAATGGTTATCTACGTTGGTTTTGCAAAGACAGTAAACGCTATTTTATAGGACATCGTCGATTGACAAGTAACTATACCCTATCTTGATAAACAAAAAAATATAAGAGAAAGTGACTTCTGTAAAGAAATAAAGATTATATTTGCAGAAACAAAGAAATATAACAATGCAGAAGAAAAACCTAATACTCATCCTACTATTAGTTATATCTTTCCAATTAACGCACGCAAAAGATGACAATTGTATGAGATACGATTACAGCCGTTTATTGCTGAATAACAATACTATTGGCTGCATCGGTAATGGGCAACGGCTATACATACACTTTGATACCATTTACAAGGATAAGAAGATAGCTGAACTTTATCATGTTATTGGCAAAAGCCGTATAAAAGATAACGTATGCTTCTTTACGGGTAATATTCATATCAGCAGATTTAAGCAGCTTGATGCCGAATTCTATCCTATCAGACGCTATAAAATGTTTGCAAAGTATGAATTTAAAGAAGATACTAAACAATATGGTGCAGGGTTATTCTCTGGTCAGTTAGAGTCTGACTTCTTCATATATAAAGACTCTGTCTATATGGATGAAATATATAGTGGAGTGGATGGCTATTATAATAATCAGTATGAAGGAGTGTGGAAATCGTATAAAAATAATGCTATAAAAAAAGCAAATTTTGGTATTGGGCGTATTCCACATGATAATGGATTAGATATTGGAAGTAGTGAGTTTAGGGTTAATCCTTCCAAACAACATCTTGGTTGGGATTCCTATATGAACGTAATGACTCCAAATAATAAAAACTATCAGAGAGCTACTGCTGAAGAGCAACGGGAATGGTGGAGAAAAAATAAAGAGAAAGTAGTTACTTGGGAAATCAAAACGGTAAAAGAAAAATACATTGCTAACATCTATGTCAATCATAAGTACCTCCAATCAGTACAGCTTACAAAGTCACAATTATACACAATTGAACAAAAAGATTACAACTTTGACGGACAACGTGACATATGTTTCTATCCACAGCAAGATTCTAAACCAATTATCTATCTATGGTCTACTGCTCAAGGTAAATACATAAAAGCAAAGTCTGATAGCATTAATAGCTATCCTATTATTGTTCAAGACTTAAAATTTATTGTCACTCAACAAAGTGATGATAAACAAAACTGTTATACATGGAAGATGTATCAATACACCAACAATAAGTTTGTTTTATACTCCAAACTCATAAGAGACTATACAAAGGAATCTACCTCCTCGAAGAAACATTTGCGCCAAATGGTACCACACTCCA